>ENA-OPCY01000237-OPCY01000237.1-human-gut-metagenome-genome-assembly--contig:-NODE-237-length-44401-cov-45.489379_pt1 | contig 44401 bp, 34 predicted proteins | sample MGYA00241568_ERZ501487 | MGnify/ENA primary metagenome ERZ501487 (study PRJEB25962, sample SAMEA2042574) | human gut metagenome | biome: human gut; feature: human-associated habitat; material: faeces... | reverse complement strand
CTCATAAAAGCGGCGTTAAATTTAAGGGGAGGCGCAGGATTTGACGTTTACGAAGTATCTGCAAGTGAGACAGTTAATTAGAATAGAACCATAGTGGAATGTAAATTAAAGCATTGTGGGTTGAATATAAATTTCCTCGTTTATTAGAATAGAACCATAGTGGAATGTAAATAAGATATTATTATATTTTGATAATTTTGACGTTCCAATTAGAATAGAACCATAGTGGAATGTAAATTTGACAATGCAACGTGTAATGATGGTTCGTATCGTAAATTAGAATAGAACCATAGTGGAATGTAAATGTTCACAACGAACCGGTCATAAATAAAAAAAATGAAATTAGAATAGAACCATAGTGGAATGTAAATCATATGGTGTAACTGATAACTATAAATTCACATTAGATTAGAATAGAACCATAGTGGAATGTAAATATAATATTACTAAACCGTATCGGTTTATGTATTCAAATTAGAATAGAACCATAGTGGAATGTAAATTTAGCACTGTCGGTATCATTGTAAATGTGATTGCTATTAGAATAGAACCATAGTGGAATGTAAATCGGGAAGCACTTCTTGAACATTTCTGGAGAACTGCATTAGAATAGAACCATAGTGGAATGTAAATTGTGGCCTTAGTCTTTGATACAGATAAAGACAAGTCGATTAGAATAGAACCATAGTGGAATGTAAATAGATATAGCTTATATCGGTCTATTGTCCCCGCTTTTATTAGAATAGAACCATAGTGGAATGTAAATTTTATAAAATAAGGTAGGCAATATATACCTACCTATTAGAATAGAACCATAGTGGAATGTAAATGGATTTTCAAACAAATTTTACAAAGGATTTTCTTATTAGAATAGAACCATAGTGGAATGTAAATATGGATATACCTGCTACTCAATGCTTCACATAAATTAGAATAGAACCATAGTGGAATGTAAATGTGTTGGGTTCGGGAAATTTTGAAGTTGATTGGATTAGAATAGAACCATAGTGGAATGTAAATAAAAAAAAGAATATAGCCGGCTCAAAATCAAAGTATTATTAGAATAGAACCATAGTGGAATGTAAATAAAAAAAACTTAAGAAATATATCAAGCATACAATCAATTAGAATAGAACCATAGTGGAATGTAAATATGTCATCCGGGCGAATATAATAGGTATAGGGTATGATTAGAATAGAACCATAGTGGAATGTAAATTTTGAATGATAAAGATAAATTTCAGTATTCAAGGGATTAGAATAGAACCATAGTGGAATGTAAATTCTTTTACAAGGGGGAAACTATGCTCTGGTACCACTATTAGAATAGAACCATAGTGGAATGTAAATACATTATAATGCCAATTTAATATATACCGCTCAACGATTAGAATAGAACCATAGTGGAATGTAAATTAATCCATGCAAGCCACAATGTTGAATAGAGCAGCCAATTAGAATAGAACCATAGTGGAATGTAAATCTAACAGTTGTTACAGTATTGTCCACATTATCGTATTAGAATAGAACCATAGTGGAATGTAAATCTGTTAGTCAGAGATAGCAACAGGGAGTTCCCACGAATTAGAATAGAACCATAGTGGAATGTAAATCTAACTTCAACAGGGAAATTAAGGCTTGAAGTCAATTAGAATAGAACCATAGTGGAATGTAAATTATTTTTCTGAATCTTCAAAAAATATATCGTCAAATTAGAATAGAACCATAGTGGAATGTAAATGACGAATATACTATATATATTTGCTTGGATGAACTTGATTAGAATAGAACCATAGTGGAATGTAAATATCCCAACAAAAGACTTCATTGACACGGGAAAAGACATTAGAATAGAACCATAGTGGAATGTAAATACATTTGCCGAGACAAAGAAAGAGATTTTAAATAATTAGAATAGAACCATAGTGGAATGTAAATCTTGTTATTTCTCTCCATGCGTGTGATTCTTGAACAATTAGAATAGAACCATAGTGGAATGTAAATTCTGTAGTTTTGACATACATTATATCCTCATTGGTATTAGAATAGAACCATAGTGGAATGTAAATCTTTCTAATATTGCTTGTGCAATAACTACAGAGGGGATTAGAATAGAACCATAGTGGAATGTAAATACGTTGATAATGTGAAATTGACGAACACTAAGCAGAATTAGAATAGAACCATAGTGGAATGTAAATACGTTGATAATGTGAAATTGACGAACACTAAGCAGAATTAGAATAGAACCATAGTGGAATGTAAATTAACTATCTGAGCCAGTGGCGTAAAATTCATAAGTATTAGAATAGAACCATAGTGGAATGTAAATCCTTTTGCTTTGCTGTGACTTGTGCAATCCGGTGAATTAGAATAGAACCATAGTGGAATGTAAATTAACGAGTGGGCATTTAATGCAAATATAGATGTTGATTAGAATAGAACCATAGTAGAATGTAAATAAAATACTGACTATATAAGCAGACAAGAATTTGAATTAGAATAGAACCATAGTGGAATGTAAATGGTTAAACGAAGCGGATGGCTCACTCCCATTTCAATTAGAATAGAACCATAGTGGAATGTAAATGATGATGATAATACATCCGTTGTTGATTTCGTTAGATTAGAATAGAACCATAGTGGAATGTAAATCTTACATCTACAGGAAAACTAAGGCGAGCAATTAAATTAGAATAGAACCATAGTGGAATGTAAATGTTGTTAATATGCTGTCAATATCTTTAAATATGCTGATTAGAATAGAATCATAGTGGAATGTAAATTTGACCGTCTTCCCATTTTGGGAATTCGATGTCTCCATTAGAATAGAACCATAGTGGAATGTAAATTCCCATTTTGGGAACTCACATCAATTTCTGTTTTAATTAGAATAGAACCATAGAGTTATTATATAAATACAAACAGACAGAGCTTAAAAAAATGGAAAGATATTGCGATATGGTTATGTAAGGGATACAAAATTATCTGATAACCATGATGTCGTAGCTTATAATTATGCTTTGGACAGAAATCAGAATTTGGCAGAAAAACTGGAGTCATTAACCCTTAGTAAAGATAAATTAATCAAACAGGGTATGAAATATTCAAAGGAAATGGATACAGTTGAAAAGGAATTGAAGAAATGCCGTACTTCAATTAGAGAAAAGGAAGCTTTTTATGCTTCAAGGGCAAATATGATTGCAACTACAGTATCTAAACTAGTTGTTGATCATATGTTTGAAAATGTAAAATATGATTTGGTAATGTTTGATGAGATCAGTATGGCATATGTTACACAGCTTATATGTGCAGCTATGTATTCACGGGATAAGTTTGTATGTGTTGGAGATTTTAATCAGTTGGCTCCAATTGCACAGTCAGAGGCAGCAAACTTCCTAAAAAGGGATATTTTTAGTTATTTTGGGATTATAGATGATAAGGGTATATCATAACCTTCTTAAAAATCATGCAAGTGTAGAGAAGAAGCGTGATATATCAAAGAGGATTCCATTACCCGGAGATGTGATGAGTCTTGTTGATTTAAGTGGAACATATTGTGCTGCTTATAAAAATTCGGACAACTCACGTTTTAATATTTTAAGTGCTGTTGTGTCTTTTGGATTGGCTTTAACTTCAATGGACAAAGAGAATAAGGATGCAATTGGAGTAATTACCCATTATGCAGCTCAAGCGGCAGGCAGTTCTACTGCGTTTGCTGATATGGCGGTAAAGCCAATACCGTTGAGGGTAAGAGTTTTGAAAACCCCTACCTCCTGCTCGCAATAAATCCTGCCAGCCACATGACAGCCGATGCGATAATAAATATAAGAACAAATGTATTAACTTGTTCTTTCCATCTCAATGAAAGAATAATTGCGTCGCCTATGACGGCTATGATAATTGGCAGAAGCATAAAAAGATTGACTGCATCATTATTGAATACTCTGTATGCCATATATGCAAAAGCAGCGACAAGCACAAGTGATACGACTGCCTCTATTATATGGAATAATCCGGCGTATTCAATATGTGATTTATATACAACCGGAATAGCCATAGAGAAAAATATGAGATACACAAGTGAAAGCCATAGTAATATGCTGTCATTTGCCATTGCATTATTTTTAGCCGTTCTGATGACAAGTGCGGCTATCAGAAATCCGTATGAGGCAAATTGTATTCCGGGGATTGTATATTCGGTATGCACCATTCCTGAGACCAGAATCACGCCGATTGTAATACATATCATCTTTACATTAACCTGCGTTCCGCCTGACACAAGTGCCTTAAGAAAATCTCTGTTGATTGTAAATAATAAAATAACGGATGCTGCAAGCGACAGAATACAGATGCCGTTTACATACCGGCTGAACCCATCTCCCCACATGGAAAGATTTTTATCCGCAAATGAACGTATGAGACTCTGGATTCTTTCACCAAAAAGAATCAGAAAATAACCCATGATAAGCCAGTTAATTAACATCTTTTGTCCTCCTTTAAAATTATAATTTATGGTAAATTATATCATATATGAATATCGATTTGCCATATAAAAATATATAATATGAGTCCTTTTTTTGGGACAGATAATATGAGATAATTATTACGGGATTGGAAAATACAACCCTCAGGCTTCTGTCCCGCATTATTTTTTAACAAATTGGAGGTAGCATTATGAAGAAAAAGTTTAGAGTAAGTAGTCTTATCAAAGGTATTGCAGTCGTATATTGCCTGGTTGGATTTGTATTGTTTGTAGTTTGCATAGCAATCAGTGTGAGCCACGATATTTCACTGTATAGAAATTTTGAATCAGCAATTTCTATTTACAACTACGGAACATTGCAAACTGCAGGTATAATATGTCAGATGATTGCTATTCTTTTTAGGACAGCACTGATTTACGGATTTGGTATTATTGTAAATATGGCAGAAGAGTACATTGACAGCCGAAAACATACGGATTAGATCACTGTGTGAATCTACGACAATTTAGCCAGTGCCACATATAGCTGAGATATTTTATACCATGTGGCATAATCGACGGTGCCGGTAACGGGCATGTTGAAGGTCTCCTGGAATTTGCTGACGGAAGCTGCTGTGTCCTTACCGTAGATTCCGTCAACAGCGAGAGGAGGTATGTTGCTGTAGGTACGGCGGATGAGGGAAAGCTGTTCCTGAATGGTGGTGACAGGAGGACCGTATGAACCGATTTCAAGGGTGTATCCGGGATATGAGACAGGGATGCCCTCGATTATTTCGGCAGTGTTTATATATATGTCGCTGCCGTAGTAATTACGAAGAATCTGGAGAGCGGTTTTGCCGTCATCCCCAAGAGACTTGGAACCCCACTGGCTGAGACCGCTGCAGGTAGTCCTTTTGCCGTCGCAGTATTGGGTGAGGATTGGCTGTTTGACATCGGGACGGGATACATAATTTGAGAAATATTCATCAACAACATTGGAGATGGTGTCGAAAATATTACGCTTATTAATCCACTTATGGTCAAAAGCGGTAGAAGATGTAATGGTAAAATAATAACCTTTATTGCGGTACCATTCGGTGTATACACGGTTCAGGGTAAAAGAAATAATGGCAATTACATTTGCTTTGATGGTTTCTCTGGGCCATGTAGGGTATATTTCGCTGCTGGCAACATTTTTTATATAATCGGCAAATGGAACGTAGTAGTCCGTTGCTGTCGAGTCGGATGGGACGCCGTCATGGACAACAATGGTTTCGGGAACCACAACACGGTCAAGAACAATTTCACCGGTGTTTTCAATGGGTTTTATCTCGGCCTCAGGAATTTTTGGAGGATAGTTGCCGATTAGTGTATTGGGACCAATGTTATAAATGCCGGGATTTTCCGTAAGAATAATATTTTGTATTGATAATATTCCGGAAAAAATATTTGAACCGGTAATGGAAACCGGGGCAAAGCCCGGAGCAGAAGCTACAATATTATACATGGAGTAAGGTATGATAATGCCGGGAGCTTCGCTGATGCTCTGTGGTGGAGCCGGCAGTTCGATTTGCTCTGTCTGACCTATGGAATTGGTTTCTACAACGTCAACAGGGTTTTCTTCATCCGTACCTTCGTAGATGCTCACGGTTGCATCAATGGGAATTCCTTCTTCATTTGTGATATTAACCCTTAAAAAGCCGGTTTCATCATTTTTATAAAGCATAATTTTAACCTTTCCGGATATTATAATTCATATTGCTGCGATGCAAAATTAATCGCAAATGACAGCATCAATGCTTACATAATATTATATGATGAAAAAAATATTTGTTGAGTACAATTTGCATCTTGAAATCAGCCGGATTTTATGGTAAAATTTCTACAATTTGAAGAAAAAAGCGCTATCAGTATGTTTAGTTGTTTTTTTTTTGCCTAAATAAATAATACATGTGAAAGGTTTGAAGGTGTGAAGATGAAAGCATTTTTGATTCTAAGTGACGGAAATGTCTTTGAAGGTACAAGCATTGGAGCTGAGAGAGAAGTAATCAGTGAAATTGTTTTTAATACCTCAATGACAGGATATTTAGAGGTTCTTACAGATCCATCATATGCCGGACAGGCAGTAGTTATGACATATCCATTAATTGGCAATTATGGTATTTGCTATGCTGATGAGGAATCAGGCAGACCATGGCCTGACGGTTTTATTGTCCGAGAACTTTCACGTGTTCCAAGTAACTTCCGTAGTGAAGATTCTATACAAAATTTTCTTAAAGAAAATAACATTCCGGGTATTGCAGGTATTGATACCCGTGCTCTTACCAAGATTCTCAGGGAAAAGGGTACTATGAACGGAATGATTACCACTAATGAGAATTATAATCTTGATGAGATTCTCCCTAAATTAAAAGAATATACCACAGGCAAGGTTGTTGAAAAAGTAACCTGTGAAGAGAAATATGTACTTCCCGGTGATGGATTTAAGGTTGCACTTATGGATTTCGGTGCCAAGAGAAATATTGCAAGATCCCTTAATAAGAGAGGCTGTGAGGTAACTGTTTATCCTGCTTTAACCACAGCAGAAGAAATCCTTGCAGCTAATCCTGACGGAATAATGCTTTCTAACGGCCCGGGAGACCCTAAGGAATGTGTTTCTATTATTAAGGAAATCAAGAAATTATATGATTCAGATGTTCCTATTTTTGCAATTTGTCTCGGACATCAGCTTATGGCACTTGCCACAGGCGCTGATACACATAAGATGAAATACGGACACAGAGGAGCTAATCATCCGGTTAAGGATCTTCAGACCGGTAAGGTATATATCTCATCACAGAACCATGGATATGTTGTTGATATGGATACACTTGATGATAAGATTGCAAGACCTGCATTTATCAATGTTAATGACAAGACCAATGAAGGTCTTGAATATGTAGGTAAGAACATCTTTACAGTCCAGTTCCATCCGGAAGCCTGTGCAGGCCCTAAGGATTCGGATTATCTTTTTGACAGATTCATGAATATGATGAAGAAAGGCAGGGATTAATTATGCCAAAGAATAAAGACATAAAAAAAGTATTAGTAATCGGTTCAGGTCCTATTGTAATCGGTCAGGCTGCCGAATTTGACTATGCGGGAACACAGGCATGTCGTTCTCTTAAAGAAGAAGGCATGGAGGTTGTTCTTGTGAACTCTAACCCTGCCACAATCATGACTGATAAAAATATTGCTGATGAAGTCTACATTGAGCCATTGACAGTTCATTCACTTGAGCAGATTATTCTCAAGGAGAAACCGGACAGTATTCTTCCTACACTCGGTGGACAGGCAGGTCTTAACCTTGCAATGGAAATTGCTGAGACAGGTTTCCTTGAAGAACATAATGTTAAATTAATCGGTACAACTGCTGAGACAATCAGGAAGGCAGAAGACAGACTTGAATTTAAGACGACAATGGAAAAAATCGGAGAGCCTTGTGCACCTTCTCTTGTTGTTGAGAACGTTGAAGACGGTATTGCTTTTGCCAACCAGATTGGTTACCCTGTAGTTCTCCGCCCGGCATATACACTCGGTGGAAGCGGCGGCGGTATTGCTAAGAACGAAGAAGAACTTATCGACATTCTTTCCAATGGTTTAAGATTAAGCCGTGTAGGCCAGGTACTTGTTGAAAGATGTATTGCAGGATGGAAGGAAATCGAATACGAAGTAATGCGTGATGCCAACGGAACCTGTATTACAGTATGTAATATGGAAAATATTGACCCTGTCGGAGTACACACAGGTGACAGTATTGTAGTTGCACCTTCACAGACACTGTCTGATAAGGAATACCAGATGCTTCGTTCATCAGCTCTTAATATTATTGACGAACTTAAAATAACAGGCGGATGTAATGTACAGTTTGCACTTCATCCAACAAGTTTTGAATATTGCGTTATCGAAGTTAATCCTCGTGTAAGCCGTTCATCAGCCCTTGCTTCCAAAGCAACAGGTTATCCTATTGCCAAGGTTGCGGCTAAGATAGCACTCGGCTATAACCTTGATGAGATACCTAATGCAATTACACATAAGACATTTGCAAGTTTTGAGCCTGCTCTTGACTATTGCGTAGTTAAGATTCCAAGACTTCCTTTTGATAAATTTATTACTGCTTCAAGAAAGCTTACGACACAGATGAAGGCAACCGGTGAGGTCATGAGTATCTGCACTAACTTTGAAGGCGCACTTATGAAGGCTATCCGTTCACTTGAACAGCACGTTGATTCGCTTATGAACGATGATTACTCATCATATTCTGATGATGACATTATAGAACTTCTTCACAACATTGATGATAAGCGTATGTATGTTGTTGCAGAGGCTTTAAGAAGAGGCATTTCTTACGATACAATCCATGATATTACCATGATTGATAAGTGGTTTATCGATAAATTCCACATTATCGTTGAAATGGAAAACCGCCTCAAGACAGAGGAACTTACCAAAGAACTTCTTGCTGAAGCAAAGAGAATTGAATTCCCTGACGTTGTTATCGGAAGACTTACAGGCAGGACAGAAAAAGAAATTAAGGCTTTAAGGGATGAATATGGTATTCATGCGGCATTTAAGATGGTTGATACCTGTGCTGCCGAATTTGAGGCTTCAACACCTTACTACTATTCATGCTACAGCTCAGAAAATGAAGTTATTGAGACTAAGCCTGAGAAAAAAGTCCTCGTACTCGGTTCAGGTCCTATAAGAATCGGACAGGGTATCGAATTTGACTATTGTTCGGTTCACAGTACATGGGCATTCAAGGCTGAAGGATATGAGACAATCATTATCAATAATAACCCTGAAACAGTAAGTACCGACTTTGATATAGCTGACAAACTTTATTTTGAACCATTGACACCTGAGGATGTTGAAAGCATTGTTGAACTTGAACATCCGGACGGAGCAGTTGTACAGTTTGGTGGACAGACAGCCATTAAGCTCACAAAAGCATTAATGGAAATGGGCGTTCCAATTCTCGGTACAAGCGCAGAAGATGTTGATGCGGCAGAAGACAGAGAGCTTTTTGATGAGATTCTTGAACAGACAGGAATTCCAAGAGCAGCAGGAAAGACAGTATTCACTACAGAAGAAGCTCTTGAGGCAGCTAATGAATTAGGTTATCCTGTTCTTGTAAGACCTTCCTATGTCCTTGGCGGACAGGGTATGCAGATTGCCATAAGCGACAAAGATATTGTTGAATTTATGGAAATCATTAACAGACAGGTTCAGGAACATCCAATCCTTGTTGATAAATACCTTATGGGTAAGGAAATTGAAGTTGATGCCGTTTGTGACGGAGAAGATATTTTAATCCCCGGTATTATGGAGCATATTGAAAGAGCCGGTATCCATTCGGGAGACAGTATTTCAGTATATCCTGCCCAGAGTATTTCACAGAAAATTGTGGATATGCTTGAAGATTATACAATTAAGCTTGCAAGAGCTTTACATGTAAAAGGTCTTATTAATATCCAGTTTATCGTATACAATGACCAGGTATATGTAATAGAGGTTAATCCACGTTCTTCAAGAACTGTTCCATATATAAGCAAAGTTACAGGTATTCCTATTGTAAAACTTGCTACACAGGTTATTATCGGTAATACAATCAAAGGTCTTGGCTATACACCCGGACTTCAGAAGAAAGCAGACTATATTGCTATCAAGATGCCTGTATTCTCATTTGAAAAGATTCGTGGCGCTGATATCAGCCTTGGACCGGAAATGAAATCGACAGGTGAATGTCTTGGTATAGCAAAAGATTTTAACGAAGCATTATACAAAGCCTTTGTAGGTGCAGGCGTTAATCTTCCAAAACATAAACAGATGATTATGACAGTTAATGACCATGAGCAGAAAGATGCTCTTTCGGTTGCAAAACGTTTTGCAGCTCTTGGATATACAATTTATGCGACAAGAGGTACAGCACGTTATTTCAATGAAAACGGCGTTGAGGCAATTAAGATCAATAAGGTTGAACAGGAATCACCAACACTTCTTGACCTTATTCTTGACCACAAGATTGACCTTGTTATCGATATACCTGAGAACGGTATTGAAAAGAGCCACGATGGTTTCATTATCAGAAGACATGCAATCGAGACCGGTGTAAACGTTCTTACATCACTTGATACAGCCAATGCATTGCTTACAAGTCTTGAATGTCAGGCAACACAGTCAATGACACCGATTGATATAGCAACAATTTAATTGTTATGGAATAATTAAGAATTTCTAATGACAGCTATGAGTTTATCTGGGATTACCGGAATCCTCTCATAGCTGTTTTAACGTTAAAATTTCTTTACAACCGTAAATATGAAAAGTATAATGGAACATAACCAACGGAGGAATAATTTTTATGAAAAAAATTTTAGACCAGATTACAGAAATAGTCGGAAATGCTTTTAAACAATGCGGCTATGATGATAAATACGGAAAGACAGGAATATCCAACAGACCTGATTTATGTGAATATCAGTGCAACGGAGCAATGGCAGCAGCAAAGGAATATAAGAAAGCACCATTTATGATTGGTGATGAAGTGGTTGCAATTTTACAGGACAACAGTGCCTTTGAGAAGGTTGAATGTATCAAACCGGGCTTTATCAACATGGTAATGAGCGCAGATTTTATAGGTGGTTATGTTCGTGCCATGGCTTTGGAGGATAAGTTTGGATGCGACTGTGAACCTAAGGACGAGACGGTATTTGTTGATTACGGCGGAGCCAATGTAGCCAAACCTCTTCATATCGGACATCTTCGTTCGGCAGTAATCGGCGAAAGTGTAAAAAGAATCTGCAAATTTGCAGGTTATAAGACAATAGGTGATGTTCATCTTGGCGACTGGGGTCTCCAGATGGGACTTATTATTACAGAACTCAAAGAACGTAAACCGGATTTACCATATTTTGATGATAATTTCACAGGTGAATATCCGGCGGAAGCGCCTTTTACAATATCAGAACTTGAGGAAATTTATCCGTGTGCCAGCGGCAAATCAAAAGAAGATGCCGAATATAAGAAATCGGCTCAGAATGCCACATATCTTTTACAGAACGGTCACAGAGGATACACAGCCCTCTGGAAACACATTATCAATGTGTCGGTTGCTGATTTGAAAAAAAATTATGACAACCTTAATGTCCATTTCGATTTATGGAAGGGTGAAAGTGATGCCCAGCCATATATTGCTGATATGGTTAAGGATATGGTAGACAGGGGGATAGCCCATGAAAGCCAGGGTGCCATTGTTGTAGACATAGCCGAGGAAAATGACAGCAGGGAGCTTCCTCCATGTATCATCCAGAAATCGGACGGAGCAGCCAATTACGAGACCTCCGACCTTGCGACACTTATCGAGAGGGAAAAATTATATGCACCTAAGTCATACATTTACCTTGCGGATAAGAGACAGGAACTTCACTATACACAGTTTTTCCGTGTGGCAAGAAAAGCAGGAATCGTATCTCCTGATACAGAACTTAAGTTCATCGGTTTCGGTACGATGAACGGCAGTGACGGCAAACCTTTCAAGACAAGACAGGGTGGTGTACTGCGTCTTGAATACCTCATAAAAGAAATTGAAGACAAGGTATACGAAAAAATCATGGCTAACCGTACCGTGGATGAGAGTGAAGCCAGAAATACAGCTAAGATGGTAGGACTTGCCGCATTAAAATATGGTGATTTGTCCAATCAGGCATCTAAGGATTATGTATTTGATATTGATCGTTTCACCTCTTTTGAGGGAGACACAGGTCCGTATATCCTTTACACAATTGTACGAATTAAATCTATTCTTAAAAAATATGAAAATGCAGGAGGTGTGGTGTCAGGTATCCATACTGCTAACCCTGAGAGCGAGAGCGAACGTTCACTTATGCTTGTGCTCACAGGCATGCAGGATATGATTAAGACAGCATATGAAGAAAGTGCACCTCACAAAATTTGTAAATTCATATATGATCTTTCCAATGCTTTTAACCATTTTTATCATGAAACAAAGATTCTTTCAGAAGAAGATGAAAATAAAAAGAAAGGTTATATTGCACTTATAAAACTTACAAAAGATGTGTTAGAGACATGTGTTGACTTGCTTGGTATCGAAGCACCGGAGAGAATGTAATGTCAAAAGCAAAGGATTTAACAACAGGAAAACCAATCAGCCTTATGATAAAATATGCAATCCCTGTGCTGATTGGCAATCTTGTACAGCAGATATATAATTTTGCCGACACAATTATTGTCGGACAATGTCTTGGAAACAGTACATTGGCTGCCGTAGGTAATACCGGGTCAATGTTTTTCCTTGTCAATGGGTTTGTTATAGGAATAACAAGCGGTTTTTCGGTCCATATAGCACAATGCTTTGGGGCAAAAGATTATGACAGGATGCGTAATTCCGTATGTAATGCCATTATGTTGTGGTCCGGAATCACATTGTTTATCACTTTACTTTCGGTGCTGATAACCAAGCCGGTTCTAAGGCTTATTAACACACCGGACGGTATTTTTGATATGTCCTATAATTATATCGTTATTATTTTTGCAGGAATAGCTGCACCTATGCTATACAATGCCGTTTCGTGTATACTAAGGGCTCTTGGTGACAGCAAAACCCCGCTTTATTTCCTGATTTTTTCAGCACTCCTTAACATCGGTCTGGATTTGCTTTTTATAGTCGTATTTAAGTGGGGCGTTGCAGGTGCCGCCATTGCTACAGTGCTTGCACAGCTTGTTGCCGGAATTGCGTGTATCGTATATATTTCCGTTAAGTTCCCTATTCTTCATATAAAGAAAGAAGATTTTAAAATTAATCCGGGAATTATAAAGACACACCTTACCATAGGACTTCCGATGGCGTTCCAGTTTTCGGTTACGGCAATCGGAACAATCATCCTACAGGGTGCCGTAAATGTATTTGGTGAGAATTACATTGCTGCTTTTACGGCTTCCAGTAAAACGGAACAGCTTATCATGCAGTTTGGCATATCGGGTGGCGTAACAGTTGCAAATTTTGTCGGTCAGAATGTAGGTGCCGGCAGATATGACAGGATTAAAAACGGAATATTGAAATGGAGTCTTTTTACGGTTGGAAGCGCAGTTTTATGTATGGGTGTTATTTTCATTTTCGGCAGACCAATCAGCCGGCTTTTCATAAAAGGCGGGGATGAATTAATACTTTCCTATGCAATGACTTATCTCCATATTTCAATGTTTTTCTATATCCCATTGTTCCAGATTTTTATTTTCAGAAATGCTCTTCAGGCAATGGGTAAGACAACAATGCCGTTACTTGCGGGATTTTTTGAACTTGGAGCAAGGTCTATAGTCGCATACACGCTTCCAAAAGCGATAGGTTTTTCCGGTGTATGTTTTGCCGGTCCGGTTGCATGGGTATGTGCTGCCGTACCGCTTATTATTACTTATATAATTTATATGAAAAAATTTAAGAAAAAAGGGTATTTTAATACTCAATTTAGTTGACAAATACCCCCTAAAAATCCGATAATAGAGGTAGCTTAATTTTGAGACTATTTGAACGGAGAGGGTCAGACATGAAAGATAAAGACAAACATGGATTTGGTACTTTCGGTGCCATAGTATTAGGAGTTACGGCAGTTGCAACAGCAATTGTGGCAGTCAGCAAGAGCAAGAAGAAAAAGCAGAGTTTAAACAGTTTCCTGAAGGATGAACTTGTCAAACTTCCGCTTTTTAGTAAGAACGAATCCCACCACGCTAAGAAAAGCGCAGCAGACGAGGACGACATTTTTGTGGATGAGGACAACGAACCACAGAATGACAAAGCCACATCTTTTTACGATGAAGACATTTCTTACGAAGAAGATGAGGAATTCCAGTCAGTATCCAAGGCAAAGCCTATCGTGGATTTCAAACCAAAGCACGAAGAAGCAGAGAAACCTGCCGAGGCACAGGATGCAGCCGAGGAGCCGGAAGCAGCAGATGTGCAGGATGTAGCCGAGGCACAGGATGTAACTGAGGAGCCGGAAGCAGCAGATGTTCAGGATGTAGCCGAGGAGCCGGAAACAGCCGAGGCGCAGGATGTAGTCAGGGAGCCGGAAACAGCCGAGGCGCAGGATGTAGTCAGGGAGCCGGAAGCAGCAGGTGTGCAGGATGTAGCAGAGGAGCCGGAAGCAGCAGATGTGCAGGATGTAGCTGAGGAACCGGAAACATCAGATGTGCAGGATGTAGTCAGGGAGCCGGAAACAGCAGGTGTGCAGGATGTAGCCGAGGAGCCGGAAGCAGCAGGTGTGCAGGATGTAGCAGAGGAGCCGGAAACAGCAGATGTGCAGGATGTAACTGAGGAGCCGGAAACAGAACCTGATGATACGTTTGTATTTGAGTCAGTGGTTGTTGGCAGGGAGTCAGTTAAAGACGAGCCTGTTGATATATCTGATAAGAAACTTGACAGGGAATTTATTGCAGAACCGGTTGATGCAGAACCGGTGAGAGATAATTTTGTATTAAATGATGAAGATTTTTCGGACGAAGTTCAGGAAATAGAAATCGATGATGTTACCGCTGAACCGGCAGAAGAAAAGGTTACAGAGCTTGAAAAAGAAGATGGGCCGGTATCAGCAGGTAAATATGATGATGCTAGTTCAGAAGCAGAAACCGCAAAAGAAGCTTTTGCATCAGCGGTTGAAACACCTGTAAGAGAAACTTTCTCCGATGTGGAATTTTTTGATGAAGAAGATGACACTGAAGAAGGCCTCCGCAACAACGAGTCATATTATGACTGGACTTATAATGTTGATGAGCATTACAGTGTAATAACTGATGGCACATGGGTATATTGTAAGTCAGATGATGTCCTCACAAGCGATTCTATCAACAAAAAAGGCGAAAGAGAGACAATCGATATAGCCGAAACTTTTAAAAACAGAATTAAGACAAAGGGATATTGTCTGTTGAAGTATATCGGAACGGACAGGGAGGTTATCGTACCTGATACTATCAATGGCAAACCGGTTGTAGCTGCACTTAACACATTTAGAAGCAATCAGATTGTTAAAAAAGTCATTCTCCCATCAACGATGCAGGGCTTGAGAAGGACTTTCTATAGCTGCTACCATCTTGACAGCATTACTTTTGCACCGGGAACCAATCTGGTATACGAATTGGATGCAATCATGTGTGGTAACAATGATATGGACAGCAATACAGAGGCAACAACGGTATACTGTTCACACGCAATCGCTGAATATATAAAAGGTCACTACAGATTAGGATGTCCTGTTACATTTGTTGAAAAATAATAGTAAATTACAGAACTTTGGTTACGCATAGTTAAAAAGTGTAACCAAAGTTTTTTTATGTCATAAAGTTTGCAGTATGTAGGATGCAACACCCGTGCATCCCGCCACGGCGTCTGCAAATCTCTACCCAAACAGCTCAAAATCGCTCAAAGTAAGTTTCCTTGCAGTTAAGTTAATTTTACTACCCGATGCAACTGTGAAATACACATCGGGTAGTAAAGCAGCCTGATGGGTGAATAAGGATTTGGCAGGAGATTTACGGAGACTCTTGAATACGCCGTCACCGGAAAGTTTTGAAACAGCTTCCTTGTAAGTCCAGATACGGCAAAAGTCGGCCTCCGGAGCAGACGAAGACCGGATTGTATTCAATTCACCGGGAGAACAGATTTTGGCAAGCATTGAAGCAGGGACTCTGCGGACGGTTTCCACATCGATACCCACAGGGGATGAATCAAAAATACACATGACGGCTTTGCTGCAATGACTGATGTTGAAATAAATTTCAGGATGGCTTTTCAGGTAGGGTTTGCCATCCGATGAAATATCAAAATCAGGAGTGTCTGTCAGGCTGTATTCAGTGCGGTAGCCGTACAGGAAAAGAAGGTATGCAATTACGCAGGCAAGCCTGTCCTCAGGAAACTTATATTTTAGAGCACGCTTTAACCGCTCAGGTGGAAGAAGAGACATTAAACTGTCAAGCTGTCCTTTTGTTATATTTTTTAAATCCGTAAAATAATAAAGCATAACCTGTCCTTTTTAATAAAAAATACTGTAATCAGTATAAATATTTTATTTTTTTATTGCAACTTAATTTTACTTTGATATAATGTTATAGAAAACGGGGTGCCCTTGGAGGCTGAGATTATACCCATAACCTGATTTGGATAATGCCAACGTAGGGAGATATTTTGTTTTGACAGACAGACACTATCCTTATGTAGTTCTGTCTTTTATTTTACGGAAAGGTAAGCAAAGATATGAGAGAATATACAACACAGATGGATGCTGCTAGAAAAGGGATTGCAACGCCACAGATGAAAATTGTGGCAGAAAAAGAAAAAATGCAGCTTGAAGAGCTTATGGGATATATGGCAGAAGGTAAAGTTGTAATACCTGCCAATATTAACCATCAGTGCATCAATCCCGAAGGCGTAGGAAGTATGTTAAGAACCAAGATAAACGTCAACCTCGGCGTGTCAAGGGATTGCAAGGATTATGACATAGAGCTTCAGAAAGTAATGAGTGCCGTCAATATGGGAGCAGAGGCAATAATGGATTTGTCAAGCCATGGCAATACAGAGCCTTTCCGTAAAAAACTTACATCGGAATGTCCTGCAATGATAGGAACGGTGCCTGTTTATGACAGCGTAATCCATTACCAGAGGGATTTATCCACACTAACAGCGGAAGATTTTATAGATGTTGTAAGACTTCATGCCCAAAACGGTGTGGATTTTGTGACACTCCATTGCGGAATAACAAGAAAAACAATCGACCAGATTAAGAACCATAAACGTAAAATGAATATCGTAAGCAGGGGCGGAAGCCTTGTATTTGCATGGATGAGCATGACAGGTAATGAAAATCCGTTTTACGAATATTATGATGAGATTCTTGATATTTGTGAAAAATATGATGTGACAATTTCATTGGGAGATGCGTGCAGACCGGGTTGCCTTGCAGATGCAACGGATGTATGCCAGATTGAAGAACTTGTAAGACTTGGTGAACTTACAAAGAGAGCATGGGAGCATAATGTGCAGGTTATGGTTGAAGGACCGGGACACGTTCCTCTTGACCAGATTGCAGCCAATATGCAGGTTCAGAAGACGATATGTATGGGAGCTCCTTTTTATGTACTTGGACCTCTTGTAACGGATATTGCACCGGGTTATGACCATATAACAGCGGCAATCGGAGGCGCTGTCGCAGCTATGAATGGAGCCGCATTTTTATGCTATGTAACACCTGCGGAACATCTTGCACTTCCTAATGTGGAGGATGTAAAACAGGGCATTATCGCCTCTAAGATAGCAGCACATGCGGCAGATATAGCCAAGGGAATTAAGGGCGCAAGGGATATTGATGATAAAATGGCAGACGCAAGGCGCGTTCTTGACTGGGATGCTCAGTTTGAATGTGCGATAGACGGGGAAACGGCAAAAGCAATCAGAGACAGCCGTAAACCGGAGGATGACCACAGCGACACCTGCAGCATGTGCGGAAAGTTCTGTGCGGTAAGAAGCATGAATAAAGCACTTAACGGTGAATATATTGATATATTGTAGGGAAACAAAATGAATTGGAATAATCTTTTACTCTATCTTATAACGGACAGAGAAGCTGCCGGAGGCAGAAATCTTTGCGAATGTGTAAAAGCAGCGTTAGACGGCGGAGTGACAATGGTACAGCTTCGTGAGAAAAATATGGAATACGAAGAACTGAAAAAAGAAGCTTTTGAGATAAAAAAACTGTGTCATGAATACAAGGTCCCTTTTATCATTAACGATAATGTAAGACTGGCGCTTGAAACCGATGCGGACGGAGTCCACCTCGGACAGTCTGATATGGGAATTGAAGAGGCAAGACGGATTCTCGGGAAAAATAAAATAATAGGCGCAACTGCAAAGACGGTGGAGCAGGCGAAGGTTGCCATGGAACAGGGAGCCGATTATCTTGGAAGCGGGGCGGTATTTGGCAGCAGTACCAAAAAAGATGCAGTAACAATGTCTTTTGATATGTTGAAAAATATATGCAGGAGTGTTGCAATTCCCGTTGTGGCAATCGGAGGAATTAACCTTTCAAATGTTTCAAAACTTGCCAAAACAGGAATAAAAGGTGTGGCGGTAATTTCCGGAATCCTTACAGAAACGGATATTTGCGGTACATCAGAAGAATTCCGCAGAATATTAAAAAATATATAAAACACAGCGGCATGCCGGGGGCACCACTTTATGTCGCTATACAAAATTAATGCATGGAGGTAAATACTGATATGAAAACAGCATTAACAATCGCAGGCAGTGATTCCTGCGGAGGCGCCGGAATACAGGCAGATATTAAGACTATGACGGTAAACGGCGTATATGCCATGAGTGCCGTTACAGCTCTTACAGCCCAGAATACAACCGGCGTAAAAGATATTATGGAGGTGAGCAGCAGCTTTTTAAAAGAACAGCTGGAATGTATTTTCACGGATATCTACCCTGATTCAGTCAAAATTGGTATGATTGCCTCAAAGGAACTTATTAAAACGGTGAAGGACGCTCTTATAAAATACAAAGCAAAGAATATTGTTCTTGATCCTGTGATGGTAGCCACAAGCGGGGCAAAACTGATTAGCGACGACGCAATCGATACATTAAAAAAAGAATTATTACCTATAGCTGCGGTTGTGACGCCTAATATTCCGGAGGCGGAAGTCCTTTCCGGAATGAAAATTTCCTCAAAAGAGGATATGGAGGCGGCGGCAGTAAGAATATCGGAAGAAAATCACTGTGCGGTCCTGCTCAAAGGAGGCCATAATCTCAATGATGCCAATGACCTTTTAGCAGACGGCAAAAACATCACATGGTTTCAGGGAAAAAGAATTGATAATCCCAACACACACGGAACGGGATGCACCCTTTCCTCTGCGATTGCAGCCAATCTTGCAAAAGGTTTTTCTCTTGTAGATTCTGTAAAGAAAGCAAAAGAGTATATATCGGGAGCACTTAACGCCATGCTTGACCTTGGCAAAGGGAGCGGACCGATGAACCATGGGTTTATGATAAAATAAGATATTCCGGATTCTTAAAGGTAATGGGAAGAAGGAAAAATGGAAAAAATTAAATTAAAGAAACTTGTATTAACCGCAGTTTTTGCTGCCGTGGCAGTTGTGGGCTCATTATTTTCATTCCCTGTTTTTGGGTCAAAATGTGCACCTGTACAGCACCTTATAAATGTGCTTTGTGCCGTTATTCTCGGACCGGGATATGGAGTTGCGGCTGCATTCGTATCAAGCCTTATAAGAAATCTTCTGGGGTTAGGAACCTTGCTTGCATTCCCGGGAAGTATGTGCGGAGCACTTTTAGCAGGACTTTTGTATCATTATATAAAGAAATTACCTGCGGCTTATATAGGAGAGGTATTCGGAACCGCCGTTATAGGCGGAATGTTGTCATATCCAGTGGCATCTTTTATAATGGGAAGTAAGGGTGCGGCTTTGTTCACATTTGTTGTACCTTTTCTTATAAGTACAGCGGGAGGAACTTTGTTAGCAGTATTAATAACCGTACCGCTTAAACAGACAGGTGTACTGGATAAAATAAAGAGTGAACTGAACTCTTAGGAGGATTTATTATGGCATGGGCTGATATTTTTTCAAAAATTGCTGAAAAGAAACCGATAATACATTGCATAACCAATATTGTGACAGTTAATGACTGTGCCAATGTCCTGTTGGCGATAGGAGCGTCACCTGTAATGGCGCATCATGAGATGGAGGTTAAAGAAATAACTTCCGGAAGTGATGCACTGGTGTGCAATATGGGTGCGATTGAGAATTTTGAAGCAATGCTGATTGCAGGAAGAAAAGCGAATTCGCTGGGACATCCCGTGGTGATAGACCCGGTGGGTGTTGCATCTTCTTCCTACAGACGCAGCCTGTGCCTGAAACTTATAGAAGAATGTCATCCCACATGTATAAGGGGCAATGTTTCGGAAATTAAGGCACTTGCACTGGATGAAACAATATCTAAAGGCGTGGATGCAAAAAATGGGGAAAGCATATCCGATGATATGTTAAAAAAACTGGCAAAAAAATATAATACAATTATTGTAGTTTCGGGAGAAACAGACCTTGTAAGCGACGGGGAAAGCATTTATGAGGTCCACGGTGGAACACCGTTTTTTAAGGGAATAACAGGAGGCGGCTGTATGTCAACTGTAATAATTGCAGGATTTCTTGCAATTGAAAGAAATATTGAAAGCGTTGCAGCAGCAGTCAGAACAGTTAATTATGTGGGAGAAAACGCGGCGAAAGCTACAGTAAACGGAGCAGGTGGTTCAATGACTTTTAAAAATGAATTTATTAATCTTTTAAGCATTCTTGCCAATCCGTCTTTCAAATCAAGAAAAAAAAGAAGATAAATTTGATTTTATTTATATTAAGAGGTATAATATTACACAAGGCTATGTAAATATTCCGGCAGGAGGTATTATTGAATGAGCGAATGTAATTCTGGCTGTGAAGAATGTAAGAGCAGAGAAAGTTGCGGAATTCGTAAGGCTCCTCTTAATAAAGAGAGTTCAATTCATAAGATTATCGGCATAATAAGTGGTAAAGGCGGCGTTGGCAAATCTACGGTAACAGCCCTCATTGCCAGAAGGCTGGCTTCAATGGGATACAGCGTCGGAATAATGGATGCTGATGTGACGGGACCTTCGGTTCCGGCAATGTTTGGTATCCACGGCAAGGTATTATCTGATGAAAATGGTATATATCCTATGGTATCACAGGAGGGCATAAAGATCATTTCAATGAATCTTTTGCTTGACAGTGAAGAGACCCCGGTCATATACAGAGGACCGGTTGTGGCTTCAATTATCAAACAGTTTTACAGTGATGTAATATGGGGTAACCTTGATTATCTGCTTATAGATATGCCGCCGGGAACAGGAGATGTTCCGCTTACGGTATACCAGTCAATTCCTATAGATGGAGTGGTTATGGTCACATCTCCGCAGAATCTTGTTAAAATGATAGTTATGAAAGCTGTTAATATGGCATCGAAGATGTCAGTTCCTTTACTGGGAATTATTGAAAACTATAGTTATTTTAAGTGTGAAGACTGTGGCAGAATATATGAAATATTCGGAAAAAGCACAGCTGAAAAGCTCGCTAAGGAGCTTAACACCACGGTTATTGCAAGGATTCCCATTATCCCTGAAGTGGCACAGTGCGAAGATAAAGGAATTCCGGTCACACAGGATATTGATATGGACCTTTCAAATTTATTATAAGGAAGATATATGAAAAAAGAACGAACAGGAAGTCTTATATGGAGACTTATTTATCCGCTTCTTATTTTTTTAGGAGTGGAATTGATTATAGAACTGGGTGCAACCATAGTATATTTTGCGTTTAAGATGCAAAGCGGTGCATTTGAGAATCTGAGTGAACAGGGAATAGTTGACGCAGCTACAGCATTTCTTACAGGAAAAGCATTGTATTTTACCCTTATAAGAGGTGTTGTTCTTATTCCGCTTTATCTTTGGATAATGAAAGTGGATACGAGACTTGACGTATACTATGAGAGAGATTTTAGATATACGGATTACCGTAAGACATGGCTTATTCTGCTTGTACCTGCAGGAATATGTGCGGCTATAGGTTTTAACGGACTTGTTTCGCTATCCGGAATTGAGAAATTTTCCAAAGCATATCAGGCTGTAGAGAAAATTACTTATTCAGGTAATCTTTTTGTACAGATAATGGCATCCGCAATAGCGGCACCGATAGTGGAAGAGCTTTTATTCCGGGGACTTATTTTTAAACGTCTGAGGAATGTAACACCTGCAGTATGGGCGATGGTTATATCAGGTCTGGTATTTGGACTTATTCACGGCAATCTTGTACAGTTTGTGTATGCGTTCCCAATCGGAGTGATACTTGCTTTTATTTATGAGATTTTCAAGACGATATGGGCACCGGTAATTTTCCATGTTTCGGCAAATTTCATATCGGTTATGCTTACCAATTTCCTTCCCGGAGTAGAATTTAATCTTACAGTGGGATTGTTGGCACTCGTATCTGTTGTGACACTTGCCATATTGTTTGTTATCTTATTCGTCATTGACAATAAGGTTAAACGTACTAAAATATAAAAAAATCAAATCTTTTGTTGGAGAGAGGTTATTATGAAAAAAATACTTTCAATAGCAGTTCCTTGTTATAATTCAGAAGCATATATGAAAAGATGCATAGAATCCCTGCTTGTGGGCGGTGATGATGTAGAAATTATCATAGTAGATGACGGTTCTACAGACAGAACTGCAGAAATTGCTGATAATTACGAAAAGAAATATCCAAGAATATGTAAAGTAATACATCAGGAAAACGGCGGGCACGGAGAAGCTGTCAATACAGGTCTTAAGAACGCAGCAGGATATTTTTTCAAGGTAGTTGACAGTGACGACAGGGTCGGCAGGGAAGCATATCTTAAACTGCTTGATATTATGCGCAAGGCTATTCTTGAAGAACATCCTCTTGATATGCTTATATCCAATTATGTATATGATAAAGCAGGTGTTAAGCGTAAGAAAGTTATGAGATATACAAGCATTCTTCCTACGGATACATATTTTACATGGGAAGATATGGGACATTTCAGACAGGACCAGTACATAATAATGCATTCTGTAATTTATAGGACGGAGTTACTGAGAGAGTGTGGACTTGTACTTCCAAAACATACTTTCTATGTGGATAATATTTTTGTTTTCCAGCCATTTCCTTATGTCAAAAGCATGTATTATGCGGATGTTAATTTTTACTGGTACTTTATCGGAAGGGATGACCAGTCCGTACATGAAAATGTCATGATTAAAAGAATAGACCAACAGTTAAGGGTCAACAGACTCCTTATTGATTATTATAATCCGGATATTATTGAAAGCAGTAAATGCAGGAAGTATATGCAGCATTATCTTGAAATAATAACGGCAATTTCTTCAGTAATGTGTTATCTTTCCAAAAAGGAAGAGAATTATGAGAAGAAAAAAGATTTATGGAAATATCTTAAGAGCTCTCATCCTGAGACCTACAGAAAACTTAAGAGAAATCCTATGGGATTTTTTATAAATATTCCGGGAAGAACAGGAAGGTTACTTACAACGGGAATATATAGAATTGCTAAGAAGGTTTTTAATTTTAACTAAATATATACTTAAAAATGCACATCCTTTGCCGGTGCCGGTATCGGATGTGCATTATTTTTTACTGGATTTTTTTGAAAAATTTTGTTTTGTATGTTATCGGATAAATGATTGCGGCAAGAACTATTGCAGCCAATACGTCATATACTGAATGCTGTTTTAAGAAAACTGTTGATACGCATATTAATAAGCCCCAGATTGCTGTTATGATACATACTTTTTTCTTATGTCTGCCGAAAGTCTTTGAATTGAATACAGCGAATTCTATAACCAAAGTATTATATACATGCAGACTTGGCAGGACATTGGTCGGAGTGTCGGCTTTATGCAGTAATTTTACAAGGTCTGTACAGAAATTGTCGCGGGGAAAAGTCTCCGGTCTGAAATCGGCAAGCCCGTTAGGAAATACAAAATATATAATTACGGCAATTGACATGCCGATTATAAGGGCAGCCCCCATTCTTACACACTCACCCTGGGAACGTATGAAAAAGTAAATGATAAAAAATGCCATAAAGATGAACCATGAATAGTATGGAATAATGAAATATTCCACAAACGGAATATGATCATCTAAAGCACAATGGATTGCGTGAAATCCGGTTTCACTGGTAACATGTCTTTCCAGATAAAGAAAACATGGCATATATATAAAAGTATAAAGAGCCAGTAATCCATGCCACCATTTTTTGAAAAATGCTTTCATTACGTCTGTCCTTTCATATGTAAAATAAACTTAGCTATTATAACATATTAATTTGAAAAAATCCAATAACTAAATTCAGTTTACAAAAAATAATTAAAGGGGTAAAATATAATAAATATAGCTTTACGGAGGATATTATTTTGAGACTTGTAGTTCGTGATTTAAAGAAGAAATATGGCGATAAGACTATACTTGATGGTGCATCATTTTCATTTTCCCATGGTATTTCATACGGAATAGTAGGAAATAAAGATGACGGCAAGACTACATTCCTCAAGTGTATATGCGGGGAAACGGGCATAGATTCAGGATATATCCGTATTGAAGCTGATTGGAAAGAGCATAGAATTAAGTACAGCGATTTCGGAATCGTTGCGGATTCTGCGGTTGTTCCGGAATATATGACAGGTTATGAATTTTTTGATTATCTTATAGAAATACACCCTCTTTGTGTAACAGAAGGCAGAACGGCTGATGATTATTTTGATATGGTCGGGCTTAATGTTGCGAAGAGAAACAACCTTATAAAAGAATATTCTTATAATGAAAAACGTAAGATACAGGTATTGGCTGTTATTTTGTTAAAACCGTCCGTTATAATATTTGATGAGCCGGTTAAGAACAGCAATAAGAGACGCATTAACAGAATGAAAGCAATTATAGATGACCTTAAAAAAGATCGTATTGTTATTGTTGCGACGGAAAATCCTGATATAGCTGAAGCTTTCTGTGATGAATTTTTATGCTTTGAGGACGGACACATTCTGTCATTGCCGGCAGAGGATGTCAGAACCGTTCTAAGTGGAAGTGAGGAAACCGGTAATGATTAAAGAATATCTCCAATGTATCAGGATAGAAGCTGTAAGACATGCGAATATGCTTGGAAATATTATAGCAGATCTGCCTTTTTATAAAGAAAAAGAAAACGAGAGCAGGGAAAAAGCAAGCTTGTTTGTCACCGGTGAACTCTTGTTTTTCTTATGGAAAATTATAAAGATTTATGCTTATGTAATGGTATTTATGTATATACCAAAGCTGGTTTTTTCAAAAATTACGACAGTGGGAACTTCCGGTTTTTCAACGGAAGACTGCTTTGTGTTTTTTACGCTGGTTCTTACCTGCGTGGTAGGGTCAATTATACATTCGGGCATTTTTGATGTTAATAAAGATTCCTATTGTACAATAAAAATATTAAGAGTCAGACCTGTGATATATTTCAGGGTGAAATTTATATACAGACTTATTACGGAACTGCTTGGATTCTGGAGCGCATTTACGATTCTTGGCATGAATTATGTTAAAGCTTTTTATCTTGTGATTATTATATGCCTGTCAAGGAGTGTCGGGGAATGCATTAACATACTTATCTTTAAGATGACCGGTAAGAGGTTTGCAGACCATAAAGGCGCATTTCTCCTGCTTATGTTAGCCGGATTGTTTGTGGCATATTTTGTCCCTTATGTAAGAGGCTGCGTTCCCGCTGCATATATAAGAATCTTTGATTCTATATGGGTGGCTGCAATACTTGGAACCGGAAGTGTTTTTACATATTATGTATGGTCCTACAGAAATTACGAAAAAATTATATCAAGAGTATATACGGAAGAACAGTTTGATGAAACAGAAGATGGAGAAAAAGACTGGATATCTTATAATTCCAATGAAGGAATGAAATCCTATACCGGAGATAAGAGACTTTTTCATCTCTATTTTAAAAGAACATCGGGAAAAGCAGTATATAATAATATGATTAAAGTTATAATTATAGCAATTTTCTTTGTACTTGGCGTTCTTGCTATTGAAATGGGCAACAAGGATGCTGTCGGGACAGTTATATCGTATTCAATGCCTTTGCTTGCTTTAGTTATGTATTGCCTTTGCAATTGTTCCGGGTATTGCAGGGATTTGTTTACAAATTGCGATATACATATATTGAGAAAGGACAACACGGGAGAGGGACTTGCCGGTAATTTTATATTCTGTCTTTATAATATTTTAAAAATAAATGCGGTTCCTATAATCACACTGGCTGCTTCTTATCTTATTCTGGGATGTATATGTCAGGTGTATGTGATTACCGCACAGATTATTATATGCATTGTTTTTATGGGACTGTTTTTTTCAATATTTGGATTATTTACATATTATATGTTCCAGCCTTATAATGCAGACGGAACTGTAAGAAGTTTCAGATATTATATGCCATCACTTTTGATGTATGCACTCTGCTATGGATGTATTTTTGTAAGGGCAGACAGTATTATATTTGTTGTTGCGTCCGGGATCCTGACTTCGGTTATGGTTATAATGTCATTAAATCTTGTCTATAGGATATCGGACAAGACCTTTGTATTAAATAAGTAAATCAGGAGGTATTATGGTATGCGTAAAAAAATTCTTTTTACAATAGTTTTCGTTGCAATGACTATTTCGCTTACGGCATGTGGGAATAAAACGTCGATTACATTCACCGACCCTACCGAAACATCTGAATCCAACATAACACGTTTTGATAAAAAAATTGCCGGAGAACCTCTTGAAGCTGTGAACTCATTATATGATGCCACCGATATTTATTCAAAGGAAGGATACAGCCTTGTGGACATAGAAGCTTACGGAGACGACGGATTGCTTGTACTGTATACAGGTGATGAAGAGTCGGTTTTATCTGCATATAAGATTTCTACGGGTAGTGAAGTGAGCTCTTTAAAGACTGATAATGCTGTTTCGATGGATACAACATTAAATGTTACAGGCACGGGATTTGTGTATTCGTATGATTATGTCAACGGATATTTTACCTCTTATGATGTTTTGAACGGCAGTTTTGAAAATCTTGTTTTTGATTTAGAAATGGAAAGTTTTGCAGTTTCCGACGGAGGAGACTGTTTATACTGTACAGTGAAAGGCGATAATAATATATACAAATACATTATTAATACGGGTAAAATCGTTTCTGTATATGAATATGATGACGTTTACAAGGATGTACAGGTAGAATATATAGAGAATAACGGAAATTACATAGCTGTTCTATGCAGTGGAGATAAAGGTTCGTTTTACGAAAGACTTGATATCGGAAATCAGAAAAGAACGATAATCTGTAAGGCAGAAAATGGACTGTATTGTGCGGGAGATGCTTATCTCACGACATCGGGAGAAGAAGATGCTGATGTGTATGTATACAATTTCAGCAGACCGAGACTTAAAGATATTTTTACGCTTGATGCTGCACATGAAAAGAATAATATGAAATTTTACAGCGGAAGTCCCTATCTTCTTACATCGGACGAATATATAGCGGGTACGAAGCTGCGTTTTTACAACGTGGGAAGAGGCGTACTCAGTAACGAGATTGTTATTCCTACGGTTTATAAGGTGCTGGATGCAGATTATCTTGTAGTTGACCAGACATTATGTATTAAAGCAGTTAATGACAAAAACGAGCGTATGATTCTGCTTTGGGACATAGAAAATATAGGTGAAATAAAAAATTAGATAATTTATAAAAAAGTGTTGACAAAGTTAAGACTTTAGTAATATAATAGTCAAGCAGGTTGCGAAAAGCACTGCGATATAGATATGAATTTTGGGATCTTAGCTCAGCTGGGAGAGCATCTGCCTTACAAGCAGAGGGTCACAGGTTCGAGCCCTGTAGGTCCCATTTATTCAGATAATTCTATATGGCGGAGTAGCTCAGATGGCTAGAGCACATGGTTCATACCCATGGTGTCAGGGGTTCGATTCCCTTCTCCGCTACTAAGAAGAACCCTTGATTATTAATCAAGGGTTCTTTTCGTTGTAAAATGAAATAAGATGGTTTGTATATATAGAAAGAGGATTTGATATGAGAATTGGAACGGGATATGATGTTCACAGATTAGTACCCGACAGAAAAATGATAATAGGCGGAGTTGAGATACCATACGAATTAGGACTTTTGGGACATTCGGATGCTGATGTTCTCCTGCATGCCATATCAGATGCAATTTTGGGAGCAGCGGCACTGGGAGATATCGGAAAGCATTTTCCTGACAGTGATGAAAGATATAAGGGGGTATCAAGCCTTTATCTTTTGGAAAAAGTCGGAGAGATGTTAGAAGATAATCATTATGTTATAGACAATGTGGACAGCACTATAATAGCACAGAAGCCTAAAATGGCATCGTATATACCGGCTATGAGACAGAATATTGCGGATGCACTTAAGATTGACATAGACAGGGTAAGCGTAAAGGCGACGACTGAAGAGGGACTTGGATTTACCGGAGAGGGACTTGGAATATCAGCTCAGGCGGTGGCAATGATTAGCAAGGTTGAAAATATTGTATATAATGATATTATGAATGACAGAATTGCTGACTGTGAATCCTGTAAGGGATGCTGCAGCAGAAATTCTTAATATTAAGGAGATATCATGAAATTCAGAGAATATGTTAAAGAATCCATAGAGGTCATAAAAGACAGGGACCCTGCAATGAAATCCAACAGGGAAGTATTTCTTTATCCTTGTTTCTGGGCTATATGGGAATACAGAAAGGCACACAAATATTACCTCAAAGGTAAATTTTATAAAGCAAGAAAAATCTCGCAGAAGGCTGCAAGAAAGACCGGAATTGAAATACACCCGGGCGCACAGATTGGAAAAGGTCTTTTTATCGATCACGGACATGGTGTTGTAATCGGGGAGACAACTATAATCGGCGACAATGTTACGATTTATCAGGGAGTAACTCTCGGAGGCACAGGCAAGGAACATGGCAAGCGGCACCCTACTATCGGTGATAATGTTATGATAAGTACAGGGGCCAAGATACTCGGTTCATTTACAATAGGTGCAGGTTCCAAGATAGGTGCAGGTTCCGTAGTTCTTGAGGAAGTTCCTCCTAATTCAACAGTTGTGGGAATACCGGGCAGAGTGGTTAAATGTGATGATATAAGGCTTCCTAACAAAGACCTTGATCAGATTCATTTACCGGATCCTGTAAGAGCAGAGCTTGATGACATTCAGAAACAGTTAAGTAAATTAAAAGAGAAACAGGAGCAATACGATGGAAAATAAAGTATATTTTTTTAATACACTTACAAGAAAAGTTGAGCAGTTTATACCTAATGTTGACGGAAAGGTAGCAATGTATACCTGCGGACCTACAGTATATCATTTTGCACACATAGGAAATTTAAGGTCTTATATTATGGAAGATATTCTTGAAAAAACTTTACGTTATGTAGGCTATGATGTAAAACGTGTAATGAATATTACGGATGTGGGACACCTTACAAGTGATGCCGATACAGGTGAGGATAAGATGCTTAAAGGTGCCAAAAGAGAACATAAGACTGTAATGGAGATTGCTAAATATTATACAGATGCTTTCTTTGATGACTGCCGTAAGCTTAATATTAAAAGACCTGATGTTGTAGAACCTGCGACTAACTGTATTCCTGAATTTATTAATATGGTTAAAGCCCTTCTTGAAAAAGATTATGCTTACATTGCAGGAGGCAACGTATATTTTGACACATCTAAGCTTGATGATTATTATGTTTTTTCAAGCCAGTCGGAAAAAGAACTTATGGTCGGAGTCAGGGATGACGTAAGCGAAGACATTAATAAAAAGAACAAAGCAGACTTTGTACTCTGGTTTACAAAATCCAAATTTGACAATCAGGAACTTAAGTGGGACAGCCCATGGGGTGTAGGATATCCGGGATGGCACATTGAGTGCTCATGCATCAGTATGAAGCACCTCGGCGAATATATGGACATCCACTGCGGCGGCGTAGATAATATTTTTCCACATCATACCAACGAAATCGCCCAGAGTGAGGCATATCTCGGACATAAGTGGTGCAACTATTGGTTCCATGTTCATCATCTTAACGATAAATCGGGAAAGATGAGTAAATCAAAAGGTGAATTCCTTACAGTATCACTTCTTGAGGAAAAAGGCTATAATCCACTGGTATACAGATTGTTCTGCTTACAGTCACACTATCGTAAACCCCTTGAATTTTCTTATGAAGTTCTTGATAATATGACAACGGCATATAATAAACTTATCAAGAAAATTGGGGAACTGAAGGCAGATGGCAGTGTGGATGAAGAAGCATTTGCCGGTTTTAGAAATAAATTTGAAGACGCAATATGCTCAGACCTTAATACATCTTCGGCAATAACCGTTATATATGATGTATTAAGAAGTGATATTAATGATGTGACCAAGCTGGAACTTATAAAGAGTTTTGACGAAGTGCTTTCACTTGATCTCTTAAAGGACCATGGTAATGATAAGGAAAGTTCTGTGGATTCGGAACTTAAAGAATACATTCTTGCAAAGATTGAAGAAAGAAAAGCTGCAAAGAAAGAAAAAGACTTTGCAAAGGCAGATGCAATCCGTGATGAACTTGCGGCAAAAGGCATACAGATAAAGGATACCAGAGAAGGAACTGTATGGGAAATAGTGTGAGGATAGATTAATGTTTGAGGCAATGGAAAAGGCATTTCAGATAGGAGAGGTAAACGTTGCTTTATATTCTCCTCTGACACTTGCCTATATTGGCGACTGCGTATATGAACTGATTATAAGAACCAATCTTGTAACCAGAGGCAATGCACCTGTTAACAAACTTAATAAAAAGGCAAGCAACCTTGCCAAAGCATCAACCCAGGCACGGATTATTGAGTCAATAATGGATATGCTGAGTGAAGATGAAGAAGCGGCATACAAAAGAGGACGTAATGCCCATTCCAGCACCAAAGCCAAGAATGCGTCAACCTCCGATTACAGAAAAGCTACCGGATTTGAAGCGTTAATCGGCTACCTCTATCTTCAGAAAAAGTTTGACAGGATTATGGAACTTGTAAAAAAAGGATTTCAGGAGGAACATATCTCATGAGATATACAGAATTTACCATTGAAGGAAGAAATGCAGTAATTGAAGCATTCAGATCAGGCAAAACCATTGATAAACTTTACGTGCTTGATGGATGTAAAGATGGACCGGTAATGACAATTATCCGTGAAGCTAAAAAGACAGACACAATAATCAGATATGTTGACAGGGAAATTCTTGACAGATTATCAAAGACGGGTCATCATCAGGGAGTTGTAGCCAATGCGGCAGCATACGATTATGCAGAAGTGGAAGATATTCTGAATGCCGCAAGAGAAAAAGGTGAACCACCGTTTGTTTTTATACTTGATGGAATAGAAGACCCTCATAACCTTGGGGCAATAATAAGAACAGCGAACCTTGCAGGAGCACATGGTGTAATTATTCCAAAAAGACGTGCGGTAGGTCTTACGGCAACTGTTGCAAAGACCAGTGCGGGAGCACTTAATTATACACCTGTTGCCAAGGTTACCAATCTTTCCGCAACAATAGAGGAACTTAAAAAAGAAGGATTATGGTTTGTATGTGCCGATATGGGCGGCGAGACTATGTATAACTTAAATCTTACGGGACCGATAGGACTTGTAATCGGTAACGAAGGAGAAGGCGTCAGCAGACTTGTAAAAGAAAAATGCGATTATGTTGCGTCAATCCCTATGAAGGGTAACATTGATTCGCTTAATGCATCGGTTGCAGCAGGCGTTCTTGCTTATGAAATAGTCAGACAGAGGATGTAATATATGGCAATTACTGATACTTACAAATTACTTTCTGATGAAGAACTTGTGGCAAAATATCATTCAGGTGATGAAAAAGCTGCAGATTATCTTATTGAAAAATATAAAAATCTTGTAAGAAAAAATGTGCGTTCATATTATCTTGCAGGTGCCGATAATGAAGATTTGCTCCAGGAGGGCATGCTTGGCCTTTTTAAGGCAATAAGGGACTATAATCCGGATAGAGACGCATTGTTCATGACATTTGCTTCTTTATGCGTATCAAGGCATATAAGGTCCACAATTACAAGATATAACAGAAAGAAAAATGGACCACTCAATTGTTATGTTTCTTTTGAAGAGACAATTAATGATAATGGATCCGATGAGGATATTAAGCTTGTAGATACGTTAGTAGATGGCAGTATGAAAAATCCTGAAGAGATGATTATAGCGAAAGAACAGGTAATTAAGATTCAGACCTGTATGGATAATGACCTCAGTAAATTTGAAAAAAATGTAGTTGAACTTTACATAGAAGGCCTTAGTTATGCTGAAATCGGGGAAAGATTGCAAAAACCTGTTAAGTCAATAGATAATGCCATACAGAGAATAAGAAATAAAATTTTAAAAAATTGTTGAATATATTCTGCAAATATGGTACATTTGTTCATGAACTTGCTACTATGGCTCAGGAGGTAGAGCGTCGCCTTGGTAAGGCGGAGGTCACGGGTTCGAATCCCGTTAGTAGCTTATATTGATTTCACGGAAAGGGTGTCCTTTGGACGCCCGTTTTTTCTAATATACTGACAGATAAGGAGGAATACTTTGAAAAAACGACTGGCTATTATAGCTGCCACTTTTTTAACGGCCACCGCAACGGGTTGTGGTAACCGCAATGGTAATATTAACCTGTACAGGGAAGAATTTGAGGTTAATGTGGGCAGCGGGATAAGTACGGAACTTAAAGATTATGTTAGGGCACCTAAAAAGGTACTTCAGGAGATGACCTTGGATCTTTCTGAGGTTAATAAGGATGTTATCGGAGTTTATACGGCAACGATTAATTACAAAGATGAATCAAAGACTTTTCGTATTAAGGTAACTGATACAGAGGAGCCGGAAATCACGCTTGAAAGAAGTAAATTTTATTTTGAAGTATCGGCGGATTTGGCTCTGTCGGATGTAGTTAAATCTGTAAATGATTATTCAGAAGTTGCATACGGATTCTCCGATAATATTACGGCAGCCGATAGCAAAAAGAATATGATTAATATCCTGTCTTTTGACAAAGTGGGAAAATATAACTGTGAAGTAATCGCAAGGGATGAATATGGAAATTGTGCGGTGAAGGGATTTGAGGTAAACATTGTTGAAGCGGGTAAGATGCCGTCTAACATTATGGGGGATGGTAAGTATTCGCCATATATGAACAATAATACGGGAATTAATGTTAAAGATATTAATTCATTAAGCACGGATGGAGTATATTACGGAATAGGCAATACTTTTGATAAGACAACCAACAGACCTAATCTGGCTTTTTATGAATTAAAATACGGCGATTATAAAGTGGACTTTATACAGCCTGAAAGCAATTATGTCTGGCTTACATTTAATGAGATTCTTGAATATGGCAATACGGATAAAATTCTTGATACACTTAAAGAAAAAAATGTTTCCGCTGTTTTCTTTATAACAAAAAACTATGCGGAAAAGAATCCGGAATTAATAAAAAGAATGATTGACGAAGGGCATGTTCTCGGAAATTACACTGATACCGGAGAAGAAATTCCCGGATTATCTGTAAATAGTTTGACAACGAGGATGGATGTGTTATACAATTACGTTTATGAAACTTACGGGTATGAGATGTATCTGTTCCGTGCTCCGTCAGGATACTTCAGTGAACAGGCACTTGCACTTGCGGGACAGCTTGGATACAGGACTGTATTCTGGAGTTATGCATACTCTGACTGGGATGTCAATAATCAGCCGGAGGTATCACAGGCTTTGTCTAATGCACTTAATAAGGCTCATGGCGGTGCAATATACCAGTTAAGTGGTTCATCATCAACTAACAGGGATATGTTAGGTGATTTTATAGACGGAATCCGTAGTAAAGGATTGGAATTTGCAGTCTATGACAAGAATTAGCAGATAGGAGAAATGAAATGGAAAAGAAACTTAGAGTAGGTATCCTTGGTGGAACCGGAATGGTAGGACAGAGATTTATTTCTTTGCTTGAGAATCATCCTTGGTTTGAGGTTGTGGCAATTGCAGCAAGCCCACGTTCAGCAGGAAAGACTTATGAAGATGCAGTAGGCGACAGATGGAAAATGACAACACCTATGCCTGAAGCAGTTAAGAAGATGATAGTCTATAATGTAATGGATGTTGAAGAAGTTGCTTCAAAGGTTGACTTTGTATTTTCAGCAGTCGATATGACTAAGGAAGAAATTAAGAAAATAGAAGAAGATTACGCAAAGACAGAGACACCTGTTGTATCTAATAACAGTGCACATCGTTGGACAGAGGATGTTCCTATGGTTGTTCCTGAAATTAATCCTGAACATTTTGGACTTATTGAATACCAGAAGAAGAGACTTGGTACTAAGAGAGGATTTATCGCAGTTAAGCCTAACTGCTCAATCCAGAGTTATACTCCTGCAATTTTTGCACTTAAAGAATTCGGACCTAAGCTTGTTGTTGCAACAACATATCAGGCAATTTCAGGTGCAGGCAAGACATTTAAAGACTGGCCTGAAATGGAAGGCAATGTAATTCCATACATCGCAGGTGAAGAAGAGAAGAGTGAACAGGAACCATTAAGACTTATGGGTAAATTAGTTGACGGACATATTGAGAAAGCAGCTTTACCTGTTATTACAACGCAGTGTTTAAGAGTACCTGTTTTAAACGGACATACAGCAGCAGTATTTGTTAATTTTGAAAAGAAACCAACTAAGGAAGAAATTCTTGACCGTTGGACTAACTTCAAGGGACTTCCACAGGAACTTAATCTTCCAAGTGCTCCTAAGCATTTTATCCAGTACCTTGAGGAAGACAACAGACCTCAGGTAGCTCTTGATGTTAATTATGAAAACGGATTTGGTGTTTCATTCGGACGTTTAAGAGAAGATGCTGTATTTGACTGGAAGTTTGTAGGACTTTCACACAATACAATCAGAGGTGCTGCCGGAGGAGCGGTATTAAGCGCAGAATTACTTGTAGCACAGAAGTATATCACAGCTAAATAAATTATAAAATAAAGAGCCTACTTGCTATAGTAGGCTCTTGTTTCTTCTATTTCTTTAGGAATAGGAATATTCTTTGTCTGTATTACCTTAATAAGGTTATCATATTTTCGTCTGTCATTTAACATATGACGCTCATAATAATCAATGCAGTCTGTAAATATCGGGTTGTTTCTCAGCACTTTGCGTATATCCTTGTTAAATGGACAATATTTTGCAAGTATATTACGGGATATTTTGTTGAGTTTACTTGCTCCCTTTGATTCGTAGTTAATCCATGTTTCGTAATCCTTCGCAAAGACCTCTGAATAATTGTTACGGCAGTTGATAAGGAGGGACTTTAATTTCTCTTTCTGCTGTTCTGATAAGTCTTTGTTTTTCTTATAGAAAAGCAGGTAATCGTAATATTCGGAGGTGAGGGACTTTTCAGTTGCCACATTCCAGTAGGAACCCTGTATTCTCCTGCATATTTCCCAACGGTATTTTCCCATGACATTAAGAAATATATTTTCGGGAATTGTGTTACAGAATATAGGAAATAACATTCTGGCGGAAGAATTTCTTTTTCTGCCATTGATTTCCTGCCACAGAACACCTCTGGAGCCAATACATGGTGTAAGGATAATCTCAGGGAGATATTCCTCATATACATATAACTGGCTTATACCGAGTTCTTCATTGGCATATACGATAGAACGGTAAAACAAAGAAAAATCGATTTCCTTAATTTTGGTTATGATATCTGTGACACTATCTGCAGAAAGCATGGCATCAGGAATATTTTTCGCAATATTTTCTTTAATTACAACCGGTACGAATGTACTTACCCTGCCGTAGGTCATATAATTGGCTGATTTGAAAAGGTTGTCAATTTCAAAACGCAGTTTCATTTCGCAATTATTTAATGCAGATTCCTCGGGCATATCTATGCTGTTATTCTTGATTTCCTGACGGATGAATTCTTCGTATGACTGGTCAAAGTTGTTGCGGCTTGGGTTCTTCTCTCCCGACATTACGAGCTTTAACCAACGGTACATTGTGAATATATTATCATTGTTAAACAGCGAATCGCCGGCTTTATATATTTTATAAAGAAGGACGGATACCTCCTCACCGGCAAGTTCCTCATCCATATATCCAAAATTTAAAAACATATATATATACGAAGGTATGGCATCATCATTAATGGATTTAATAAATACTTTATAGTATATGTCATAGAAAAATCCGGTTATCTGTTTTCTCAAGAGACGTATATTTTCATCACTTGATAATCTGTCGCTGCATATTTTGAAACGTCTGAAAGTGTCGGTTACAGAAGCTCTGGTATCATCGTCAATTTCAGAATAATCCAATATTTTATCCAATGAACCCTTGAGCTCATCAAGAATAAAAAGGTCGTCCTTCGTAAATGTCAGTGCGGGAACGGGACTTCTGGCTGTTACATTCTGTTGTTTAGGAATGTAGTCGTTATTAATGCCTAGAAGTTCTGACATATCAAGACATATTTCATGGAGGAGATTTATAAATTCAGTATTTTCAATAATGATACCTGCTGAATTACTTATGTTCGCTCCGAAATATGCTTTCTTAATATCTTCCGGAATGGATGCTATTCCGTTATGCTTATCAAGAACCCATTTGTTAAGCCTGCTGTCGGGCGTGAATGATGGATCTTTTCTTTTACATTTTATCATCATGGACAGATATAATTTGATAAGTTCCATTATAAAATGTTCATTAAGGATTACGATATCCGGTACCATATCAGGATATTCACGTAGTATTTTTTCAAGATCAGAGATTCCTGATACCGTGAACTTCCTTAAAGTACAGTCACTTTTTGCAACATAATTATACAAACTTAAACCATATAAACTGCCTGATAACCCAAGAATACTTCCGGCAGATGTGCTTATTCTGCCGTAGCGGGAATAAATATCGGTCTCCCCACTAAGAATAAGATAAAGACATTTTATCTCATCATTGGTGTGGAGCAATACCTCTCCCTGTTTTAATTCAATTATATTATCTTCCATAAGAAACCTCTAAATATATTATAATAAAATACTACATTGAGTTGGCAATATAGTCAAGAAATTCTACAATAAACCTATACGTAAAAAATAAAAATATGTTATAATGTCACATATTAAGTCGAAAAATACGGAGGTAACAATATTTTATGATAATCAGAGACAAAGACAATTTTTTACCATTAATAGCTAAGATGCTTACAGCTCTTAATTATGACAAAGTTGAGATGCATACAGGAAAACCTTATGATATAACGGCGGTAAAAGATGATAAAAAATACTGCTTTAAATGTCAGTATGATATAGACGCAGTCGGAACGGCAGCTATGAAGGAATTTGTGGATGGAACAAAAGACATGTCTCATGATGCCCGTGCATTTATAACCAATAGTTCTTTTATATCAGGGGCAAAGAAACTTGGTGATGAAGCCGGAGTGCTTTTGTGGGACCGGAATACTCTTGACAGAATGAGTATCGGAATTAAAGAAAACATTGTGGAAGATGTTCAGGAAGAAACTAAATCAGGAAAGGGTTTATTGACAGGAATTATCATAGCAGTAGTGGCAATTGCGGCTATTGCGGCATATTTTCTCATAATAAAATAAATGTATGAATATTTTAACTATAGAGAATCTGACACATTCTTATTCGGAAAGAAAATTGTTTGATGATACCTCATTTTCCCTTGAGGAAGGTGAAAAAGTAGGAATTATAGGTATTAACGGAACGGGAAAATCAACGCTACTTAATATAATAGCAGGAAATATTGTACCTGATGAGGGCAAAGTTACCATAGCCAATAAAGTTATTATTGAAATGCTTTCACAACATCCGTCATTTGATGATGATGAGACAGTTATACATTATGTAATGACAGATGTACCAAAGGATGAGGATATGTTTGCGGTGGAGGCAGAGGCAAAGGCCATGCTTCAGACTTTTGGACTAACGGATTATGATGAGCTGACCTGCCATATGTCAGGAGGACAGCGTAAAAAAATAGCATTAGTCAGGACTTTATTATCCGGTGCGGATATACTGATTCTTGACGAGCCTACCAACCATCTTGACAATGAGATGTCAACATGGCTTGAAAATTATCTTAAGGATTATAAAAAATCGGTAATTATGGTTACGCATGACAGATATTTTCTGGACAGCGTTTCTGACAGAATAGTGGAGTTGGATAAAGGAAAAATATACAGCTATAATACCAATTATTCGGGATTTCTTGAGCTTAAAGCCGAAAGAGAGGAAATGGCTGTTTCAACGGACAGCAAGAAAGCCAATCTTTTAAGAAACGAGCTTAAATGGGTAATGCGAGGAGCAAAGGCGAGAAGCACCAAGCAGAAAGCCAGACTCATGCGTTATGAGGAGCTTAAAAACAGAAAACGTCCTGAACAGGATTCGGAAATAGAATTAAGTTCCATATCCACAAGGCTTGGAAGAACCACTGTGGAAATTAATAATCTCAGCAAAGCCTACGGCGACAGGCATATTATTAATGATTTTAGTTATATTTTTCTTAAAAATGACCGCATAGGTATTGTAGGTCCTAACGGTTGTGGAAAGACAACTCTGTTAAAGCTTATTATGGGGATTGTTGAACCTGACGAAGGGGAAATAGTTATCGGCCAGACAGTAAAAATCGGATATTATGCACAGGAAATATCTACACGTAAGGAAGATGGGATAAGTTTTATGGACCCTGAAATCAGGGTGATTGATTATATCAAAAATACTGCAGAGTATGTTAAGACGCGGGATGGCTCACTTTCTGCATCCCAGATGCTTGACAAATTCCTTTTTCCTCCGAGAGAACAGTATTCCCTTATAAAAAAACTTTCAGGTGGTGAAAAAAGACGCCTGAATCTATTAAGGGTTCTTATGGAGGCACCTAATGTATTGATTCTTGACGAGCCGACCAATGATCTTGACATAAAGACACTGACTATTCTTGAAGATTACCTGGATTCTTTTGACGGAATAGTAATAGCTGTCAGCCATGACAGATATTTTCTTGACAGAGTGGTACGAAGAATTTTTGCATTTGAAAATGGCAGGTTAAGACAGTATGAGGGCGGATACTCAGATTATGAGCTGGTTGCTGAATTTGACAAAGAACCTGTAAAAGCCGAGCCCGGGATACCGAAGAATACCGGGAAAAAAGTTAAGCAGGAAAAACTTAAATTTACTTATGCGGAACAAAAGGAATTTGAGCATATTGAAGATGATATTGGAAAAATAGAAGCACGGATTACGGAAATTGATAATCTTATGGTAAAAAATTCCAATGATTTCGTAAAACTCAATGAACTTGATTGTGAAAAAAATAAACTCAATGAAGAACTTGAATATAAAATGGAACGTTGGGAATATCTTACCGAACTGGATGAACAGATAAAGAACCGGTAAAAATAGGAGGGGCACCTCGGTTAAGAGGTGCCCGGATAGGAATGAAGAAAAAGGATATAGCCTTTTCTTTTGGTTTGGTACAATATGTATTGTAACGTGAAAATAAGTCTAAACTGTGAAATAAATATAAAAAACTTATAAACTAAATAAAATAAAATTAAATTTTCTAAAGCCGTTTTTTATTCTTAACGGCACATTCCCTTCAATATAATTAAATATATCTGCTTTGCCCAATTCCCCCCAATCAGGGGGGAGAATGAAAAAAATGGGTGTGATAATATGGCATCATATGGAAAAACAGGAAAAGGAGCAGAAAAATGAAAACAAAGATGAATGTATTAGGACGTGTGCTTAGTATGATTCTTGCTGTGGCACTTACAGTTACTACAGTATTTTCCGGATTTTCAAGAAAAACTCTTGCAGCAGAGAATAATGTAATAACTGTTGAAGAGGGAGAAAAGGATAGTGTAACATTTGATTGGGATAAATGGAAAGTTGAATCTAACAGCAATCCTAAGGTTGCAAAAGCAAGTATCCATACTAACATTATAGGAGTAAAAAAGCTTGTAGTCGAAGGATTGAAACGTGGCAGCACAACAGTTGTTGTAAATAATGGGAAAAAAACTAAAACGTATGTTGTTAATGTTTCAAGAGCAAAGGGTATAAAAGCGGATCACCTTTACGTTTCTGTTAATAATCAGTTTGAACTGTACGATAATGGGAAATTGGTAGGAACAGTTAAGACGAACAAAAAAAGTTTTGATATGAATAAAATAACTGTTACCGCAGCGTATGGTGATGGAGAAAAAGTTAATATCAAAATTAACAACAGAAAATTAATTGATGGCAGTGACGCGGTTTTATTTGGTAATGACTTTTATATTGGTTCAAAAAATGACCCAATATATTATACAATGTCATATCCTGTAACATTCACAGTTAATGGCAAATCTGTCACAGTTGTTTTTACTGATAAAATGACATTCTATGATAAGGAAAACAGCTGCCATTATGTATTAGATGATGGAGGCATTGCTTTTGAACTTGAAAACAAACAGAATGTCACAAGACATACCGTTAAGTTTGTAAATGGAACAGAAGTTATTGAAACAATCAGCGTTATTGATGGACAGAGTGCAAGGTACAATGGCGCTACACCTGTAAAAGCTGAAACTGAGTATGCTTCATATACTTTTAACGGATGGGTTGACGTAAATGATAATCCGGCAGATTTAACTAATGTTAAGTCAGATAAAACAGTATATGCGTCATTTACTGAGGAAGTAAAACAGTATACAGTTAAGTTTTTATATGAAAACGGAGAGGTGTTATCAGAACATAACTATTCATATAATGATACAATTACGGTGCCTGATGTACCTGAAAAGGCGGACAATGTTGAATTTGAATATACAGGTGCAGCCTGGAGTCCTGAAGTAAGCACTGTATGTAAAGGCAATGCAGAGTATAAGGCAACATACGAAGCCGTAAAGAAAAAGTACAAAGTTATATATTCTGTAAACGGCAAAGAGACTGAAAAGATATTTGATGCTCTGACATCGGCTGAAGATGTCAGAAGTGGGGCACCGGAAACAGCTTCAGATTATGAAATTGATGGCAAAAGATATGAATTCAAAGGTTGGGATAAGGCATTTGAAAAAGTTACAAAAGATGTTGTATATACAGCACTTTATGATGTAACGGATATCCAATATACTGTAAAATTCGTAAACAGTAACGGGGAAGTAATTTCAGAACAGAATTTAAAATATGGTGATAAGATTGTTAAACCTGGCAACCCAAAGTATCCCGGAAACAAAGATATTTATGAGCATACGTTTGCAGGCTGGGATAGGGAAGTAAGCGATGTATGTACAGGAGATGCAACATATAAAGCAGTATTTGATAAATCAATTAAGATTGCATTCTATAAATACAATATCGAAGTATCGTCAAGAAAAGATCTGTTTGATTACGAATACATCACAGGACGTGAGCCAAAGTATTTTACAAAGCTTGGTTCAACAATTACTGCAACAAATGATTTTACCGGATATGAAAATATAATATCAATGCTTGAAGAAGCTTATATAAAAGGTAAATCAGATACTATTTACGGTAATAATAATGAAGAATTTGTAAAGTCTTTTGTAAGTCTTACAGCAGAAAAAGCAGGAGTTAAAGAAGATGCGGTTGATTGCTGGTATGTTCTTAAACGTGAAGCAGACGGCTGGCATGTAGACGGGGGAAATTTGAAGGATTATACGGTTAAGTTTGTAGATTATGATGACAGCATTATTTCAGAAAGAATATATAATGCCAATGAGAAGATTGTAATTCCTTCTAATCCGGTCAGGGAAAGTGACGAGACTTATAATTACACATTTGCGGGCTGGGATAAAGAAATCTCAACAGAAGCTGTAAGCGATGTTGTATATAAAGCGGTATATGAACCATCATATATTGACTATACAGTAAGATTCCTTAATGAAGACGGAAGTGTAATAACAGAAGCAACCTATCATTACGGAGAAGATGTAGTGGTACCGGCCGATCCTGTAAAGGCAGCAGATGAGACATATAATTACACATTTGCAGGCTGGGATAAAGAAGTAACATCAGTAAAAGGAAATGTAGATTACAAGGCAGTATATGAACCATCATATATTGACTATACAGTAAGATTCCTTAATGAAGACGGAAGTGTAATAACAGAAGCAACCTATCATTACGGAGAAGATGTAGTGGTACCGGCCGATCCTGTAAAGGCAGCAGATGAGACATATAATTACACATTTGCAGGCTGGGATAAAGAAGTAACATCAGTAAAGGGAAATGTTGATTATACCGCAGTATATACAGATGAATACAATAAGTATATCGTAAGATTCCTTGATGAAGATGGAACAGTAATTTTGAAAGAAACCTATCATTACGGAGAAGATGTAGTGGTACCGGCCAATCCTGCAAAGGCAGCAGATGAGACATACACATATACATTTGCGGGCTGGGATAAAGAAGTAACATCAGTAAAAGGAAATGCAGATTACAAAGCCGTATATGAATCATCATATATCGAATATACAGTAAGATTCCTTAATGAAGACGGAAGCGTAATATCAGAAGCAACCTATCATTACGGAGAAGATGTGGTGGTACCGGCCGATCCTGCAAAGGAAGCAGATGAGACATACACATACAAATTTGCAGGCTGGGATAAAGAAGTAACATCAGTAAAGGAAAATGTTGATTACAAAGCAGTATATGAGTCATCATATATTGACTATACAGTAAGATTCCTTAATGAAGACGGAAGTGTGATAACAGAAGAAACCTATCATTACGGAGATAACGTAGTGATACCGGCTAATCCTGCAAAGGAAGCAGATGAGAAATACACATACACATTTGCGGGCTGGGATAAAGAAGTAACATCAGTAAAGGAAAATGTTGATTATACTGCAACATATACAGTAAGATTAAACAGAATTCCGGAGGTGGAAGGTGATGAGGACATAGTACCAGATGAGGACGTAGTACCTGATAAAAAACCTGAAATCAACCCTGGTAATAATGCGTCAGATGATAATAAGCCATCTGTAAGACCTGTAAGAAAACCGGAAGTAGAAGCTGATGAAGACGTAGCAACAGGTGATGGCAATATGACACTTTATATTGCAATTCTTGGACTTAGTGCAGCAACTCTTGCAGTAATAATGGGCAGAAAAAAAGAACAGGATATTTAGTCGATTTGATCGTAAGGATATATATGTTACAATATACGGGGGTATATCCCCTGTAGAAAAAAATGACTGCAAAACAGTCTTGAAAAAAAGACCATATGTAACGGTTTGATACATATGGTCTTTTTGTATTGTAAGTTCTGGTATGACTAACTTTCAAGATATTCTATTCTTGATTTGTAATATTCTATTTTCTGTATATCCTTTTTGGTGGGATGTGGAATTCTTGATATATCCGAATTGTGCTTTAAATCGGCAAGCTTGACTTCTCTTGCGATGGAATTTGTTTTTATTTTTTCATAATAGAGATCTTCGTCATAATCAGGACCTTTTTTCTTTGTTACAAGGTCAATTGCCATAAGAATATCTTCGTTAAAGCCATATTCTCTGAGTGCATCAAGAGTCACATCAGTGTCTTCCACTACATCATGAAGCATCCCTACAATCCTGGATTCAGGAGAAGTACAGTGTGCAGATACAAAACGGGGATGATTGATATAAGGATGCCCGCCCTTATCCAACTGACTTTTATGAGCATTAACGGCGATTGTTTCAGCTAATGCCAGCATTTTTTCGTAATAAGCTTCCATAATATCCTTTCAACAAAAAAGACCCATGTATGTACATGAGCCAAAAATTATCAGTGCAGTCGATGGGACTTGAACCCACACCCGGAAACCCGGACATGAACCTGAATCATGCGCGTATGCCAATTCCGCCACGACTGCAAACAACTATATTATTTTAGCATTGCTTAATTTTAATGTCAATCTTTTTGGGAAAAATAAATTTTAAAAAATACTTGCAATTATATTCCTGATATGATAATATACAATACGTCGCTGGTGATTGGCGACACATTTAAGCAGACGTGGCGGAATTGGCATACGCGCTAGACTAAGGATCTAGTCCATATTGCTTGGGT
>ENA-OPCY01000234-OPCY01000234.1-human-gut-metagenome-genome-assembly--contig:-NODE-234-length-44843-cov-4.840716_pt1 | contig 44843 bp, 72 predicted proteins | sample MGYA00241568_ERZ501487 | MGnify/ENA primary metagenome ERZ501487 (study PRJEB25962, sample SAMEA2042574) | human gut metagenome | biome: human gut; feature: human-associated habitat; material: faeces... | reverse complement strand
TTTTTTTAAATATATAAAAAGGGTGCTGTCTCCTGTCTTATCGTCTAGTCTTGTGATTTTGAAGATTGAATGCTAGAATAATGAAGAATAAGAAAGGAGTGTTTTATATGCCCAGAAATCCTAGTCATAGAAATGCCTTGAAACCTCAAAATATGAGTTATGAAGAAAGAGTAGAAAATATGAAAAATAATAAAAAAGGTCATAATGGATTGATAACAAATAAAATATTTCCAGATGGAGATTTAAGTTTGAGTAATTCAATCAAACTTATGGAACATGGAAATACATTTGAACAACGCAATGGTAGACCATTAAGTTATGCCAGTGTAGATAGTTTTGATAGAGAAGTTTTTGCTTTTGCTAAATTTTGTGATGAAAATAAAGTCACTCCTACACGCCCAGCAATGGCATTATGGTTTGGAATTACTTCTGATACTATAGGCAGATGGAAGGAAGACAACACCAATCCTTTCTCGACATCCATTAAAAGAGCCGAAGAATTATTCCATCAATTCATCCTTGAAAAGACCATGCAAGGTTCAATTAATACACTTTTATACTTCTTTTTAGGAAAGAACTGGTTTGGTATGCAGGACAAGACAGAAGTGGTCCATAAGTCGTCGTCAAACGTGATAGACTTGGATGAACAAGAAAGAATTATCAATTCTACACCCGGAATAGTCATAGACGCTGAATTTAAGCCCGTAGAGAGCGAAACACCAAAGGTAGGTGTAATTGATACCCCAAACGCAAACAACGCTCAAATCGAAGAAAATGAGGCTTCTAGAGGACTTGCAGACTTGCAGACTTCGAGGGGTGTAGACTTAGAGGACTTTGCAGACTTGCTTGCAGGTGAAGACTTGCAGACTTCGACAGACCATGCAGACTTGCAGACTTGCAGACTTGCAGACTTGGACACAAAGGTGGACTTAGACACCCATGTAGACTTGGACACACATACAAAAATCCCCTCAGATACAACCTGGGAGGACGATTTATAAATTATTATCATTGTGAGAAAATTTTATTATTATGAGAAAAGAGCGTACATCAGTACGCTTTATCAACTCTAACCAGGGGCATAAGTCCGTAAAGGTCTTTCTCATAATACCATAGGAATTTTTGACCCTCAAATTTTAAACAACCCATTTGACACGGTGACGTTGCCACGATTTTTGGTGGTTTTCTCTTATGCTCTTTGCAATAGGCGACCATTTTTCTATAGTCGCCCTTGGTATCTTGTATCATACAAGAAACAAATTCGTGCTTATCCATTTTTTATATTTTCCTTTCTTCTATTCTTCATAAGGTTCAAATTCTTCAAAATCATCATTATTATTATTTCTTAAAGCAATTTGATGATAAAGTGCTTCTAATGATGGGCTATAGAAACTTTCTACTTGTCTAATGCTTCGCAATTTATCATTAATAACTCTACCAAAGAAATAACCGTTACTACATTCAATAGCTTCAAGTGTTACTTGAACGTTGCTATTGATGTAATAGCTTTCTTCATAAGTTGGATAAACATATCCTATATTATCGCAATACTCCATCGCTTCATTAATTGTTAAAATTGTTTCTACCATTGTTATTTCCTCTCTTTCTTTATCTTCGTATATATTCTACATCTTTTTTCTTCATTTGTCTAGTGTTTTCAGTAAATTAATTAATTTTTTTATTTTTTTCATTAAATTGCTAAAAATGTCTTTACTTTACTATTTATTAGTGATAATATAATAGACGAGGAAAGGGTAAACCCCTAAAGAAAGGAAATATAAAAATATGTATATTACAGTAACGACATCAAATGATATGAGTTTTGGCGATATTTACAGAAACGCATGGAACGGAGCGGTTGACACGCTTAATACGGTTTTAGATGAAAGTAAAGAAAAAGAATTGATGGAGCTTCTAAACACTGTCTATCCTGACGGAGTGGATGAAATCGAATTAAATGATTTTCTAACATTTGAGGACGATTATATTTTTAATGAATTGGGTATTAATTTAGAAGAAGGAGAAGAAGAATAATGAAGGTTAGAAATTTAGTAGGTAATAGCGGAAGAGCTATACCAAATCAATTTATTATCAAAGATGACAATAGAAAGGTATTCCAATCATACGATAGTACTATCGTAGAAGTAAAATGGCATAGCGATTTTTGTGAAGTGAATGTCGGCCACGATTGGGACTATTCAAGAACAACAAGCAAGTATTTTAAAATATTCTTGATGGATGAAGTAGGCTTCACTGATGAAGAAGTTGAAACAATTAAAAAGCAATTGAGAAAAGGACACGATTATATCGTTATTGGTCGCTTTATTATTCGTTACTACGAGGGTATGCGATAATGATAAGAAAAGCATTGTATTGCACGTGTGTATTTCTATATGGTATGTTTAAAGGTTTATTAAGAAGGAAATAGAGAGGTGTAGAAAGATGGATAATGTGGTATTATTTGAAACAACGCAAGGCTATTACGGTATATATGACACTGTAAGCGAATTATTATATGATAGAGTAGGCAGGGAAATATACGATATTAACGATATATTATACACGTATAATTATTTGATATGGAATAAATCCTATAAAGATATGTGTATTGAAGGATGTGAAGTGAATTGCTTAACTGTTCAACGATTGAAATGTGAAAGTCGTGATATTATAGTCGCTTTTAGTTTGGATAGTGATAAGCATTGCATTATGATTGAATTTGTTTAATAACCTCAATCGAGGTTATTTTTTTTATCTGGAAGTGATAAAAAATTTTTAGATTGAGAATATTACTACGGGATACCCCTATTCTGACAGATACCCACCCCCGTTCTTTTTAATAGACTCTGCGAAATCCAGCATAAAAAGATGATTTTACTAGTATATATTAGCACCACCCTAACATCACATTCATACAATCACATCATTTTCCAAAAATATTTTACAAAAACTGTTGACATTCACTCTACGACATGGTAATATATACTCGTGGTAAGCCAAACCACAGTAATTCTATTTAGCTTCCAGAAATAACATTTGTAAATGGAAAATTCATCAAAATCAACTTTTTATTACTTAAAATTTTTTAATTGTATTGACACATGCCCTGCCCCTAAATGGGGCACTTTTTTTATTTTAAAAAAGATATTAATTGACACTAGCAATACTATGATATATACTATAATCATAAAAGGAGGGAAATATCATGGCTTTATGTGGAGATTGTGAACACAAAAGAAAATTAAGACAGACGACATATTTTGAATGTAAGAAATATGATGAAATTCTTACTACAAATCCTGCTGAAAAATGTGCAAAATGTTTAGCAGAAAATAAACCTAAATCTAAAACTAAAAAAGATTTTATCGAGGTGAAGTAATGGAGAAAATTATTAAAGAAGTGAATATTCTAGGTAGCACATGGAAGATAATCTTTGAGTCTACTGAAAACATTCAGTTCTACGAGCACCACAATGGTTGGTGTGACAATTCAGTAAAAGAATGTCATATTGGTGTCCGTCCAGAGTTGGAGTACGGACAGAAAGACCAATGTGAGTTTAGAAAAATGATAGCCAGACATGAAATCGTCCATGCGTTTTTATACGAAAGTGGTATCGTATCGTCTCAATTAATTAGAACAAAGGAATGGGCGGTGAATGAAACCATGATTGATTGGATGGCTATACAGACACCGAAGATATTCAAGGTGTTTGAAGAAGTCGAGATTTTATAAGGAGAAAGATTATGTTTGGTAGAAAAAGAGTAAATAAAGCGGTATTGTTTCACGTGGAACAGATTGAAAAATATATTGAAATGAGATTGAAAAGAGTGAAATGTACCAAAGGAGAAGAAACTGCTTTGAATAAAATCAAAGAAGAACTTCAAGGTTTGAAAGAAGAAATGGAGGGGTAGTCATGGGTCAAAAGGCAAATGTGGACCAAGTGTATTTCAACTATCCTATTCCTAAAAGTGTCCATAGACAGGTCAAGCAACTGTCATTGGACACGAATATGAAGGTCAAGGATATTGTAGTCAATGCACTTGTAATGTATATTTCTAGTTTTTATAAAGAAGATGAAGAAGTGGGGGATGATTTATGAGAATTATAAGTCAAAATGATAAAAATGATATTCCATATGGATTATGTTCTCTTGAAGAAGGAGAAAATAATGGAGGAACTTACACTATCGAAGCTGTCGTGTTTACATTAAAAGCTTTTATGGGGGAATATGAAACAGAAGAACGTGCTAAAGAAATCCTTCAAGAAATTAGAGAAAGATATGACGTAGGAGCAAAATTCTATGTTATGCCTAAAAAATAATGAACCAAAATGAAGAAAGTATAGCTATTCTTTTATCTCAACTCAAAGAAACAATGCCTTATTTCATGCGTATGGAGAAACTCAATCTTTTACGTGATTTATCTAAAAAAGAAAATAAGACGGATGTTTTGAGAGCGACTTGCAGAGGGCAGATTAAACTCATAAATGCTCATATGAAAGATTTAAAGGATGATGAAAAACTCAAAGCCTACAATTTTTTACGTGATGCACATACGGACAATGGGAGATACGATTTAGAGTCGTATCTTATTGCTATGGAGTGGGATAGAAAGCCAGAAAAAAGATTTTATCAACCTCGTATGAAAGTTCTTCATCCTGTTATGAAGGATTTACAGGATTTAGGGGATGGGGTCATTGATATTTACTTATTGTCCATGCCACCAAGAATAGGTAAAAGTACCATTGGTTTATTCTTTATGTCGTGGTTGGCTGGACGTTATCCAAATGAACATATCTTTGGAGCTGGCTATGCAAGTGGATTGGTAAATACCTTCTGTAAAGGGGTATTGGATTTCATAGACAGTGAAGAATATCGTTTTTATGAGATATTTCCAGAGGCTAGAGGCAAATTGACTACCTCTGCTAAAGATATGACAATCGACATATGGGATAATGAGCGTTATAAGACACTTACATTCCGTTCGATTGATGGACAGATTACAGGTGCACTAGAAGCTGAAAGTCTGTTGTATTTAGATGATATGTGCTCTGGTATTGAAGAAGCTATGAATATTGACCGACTAGAAAAGCTATGGTCGAAAGTAACTGTCGATTTAATGCAAAGACGTGTCATGAATAAAAGAACAGGACGATTAGCACCTATTCTAGGTATCGGTACTATATGGTCCGTGCATGACCCAATTTCTAGATTGGAAAGAAAATATGGCAAGACAAAGAGATTTCGCTCTCGTAAGATGCCAGCTTTGAATTTAGATGGTGAAAGCAACTTCGACTATGACTATAATGTAGGATATACAACAGCTATGTATCAAGAATTGAAAAGTAACATGGATGAAGTATCATGGGAATGTGTATATCAACAAAATCCTATGGAACGTGATGGTTTATTATTCCCTGGTAGTGAATTGAGAAGATACTTGTCATTGCCTAATACAAAGCCAGATGCTATCATTGCTCATTGTGACGTAGCCTTCGGTGGTGACGATTTCATCAACTTCCCTGTAGGATATGTCTATGGAGAGGATTGCTATGTCGTAGATACAGTATTTAGATGTAAAGCTGACTATAAAGTGACTGAACCTATGGTTGCAGGTAAGATAGTACAGCATGAAGTACAGATGGCTCACTTTGAAGCGGACAGAGGTGGGGATTTCTATGCACGTGATGTAGACGATATGGTGAAAAAAGGTAGCAAACATAGGTGTAACATTACATGGAGTCCTGCAGGTACTAAACAAAGCAAGTTGGTGCGTATCATTCAGTATGCCCCAGATATTAAGCGAATGTACTTCAAAGACCCATCATTGTATAAGCCAACGGACGATTATGGTAGAATGATGTCAAATGTTACGACATTTGTTCAAACAGGCTCGTCATTACATGATGATGGTCCAGATGGTTTAGCTGGATTGGCTAAATTATTCAAGCAACCTATGATAGGAGCTGTAAGTTCTCCATTTAAAAGACCATTTTAGGGTTGACATATGATGAAACAAATGGTAATATAATAGTGTACTGAATAAGTAGGTAATTTCTTTTGATAGACATTTTTATATTTCCTTTATAATAAATAGCTCCTAGTTGGTACGCTAGGTTGCTTTCAAAGTGCGTTAGGTAGTCGCAAAGGGTTAGCGTAAAAAAGATAATTACTGCCTACTAGCTTTTTTTGTAAAGTGGATTTCAAGTTACCCGTTGGGGCTTGAAACATGCCAATTTAGTTTCAATTAGGTAAAATGTTCTCTAGATAGCGCATAGAGAAGGATACAGGTTCAAATCCTGTAATTGGCACATTTATTATATGCAGATTTTGCCATCTTGCTGTAGGTTTTCACCATTGTACCTATTCAATCAATGGTTTAAATGTCAGTTTAGTTTTAATTAGGTAAAAATATTCTCTAAACACTGTCGAGAAAGATACAAGTTCAAATCTTGTAACTGACATCCATCACGATTTATTCTCATAGAATTAACACCTTAACTATAGGAGAGGGCACATCACGAATGGTTGATGTGTCTTTTTCTTTATGATAAAATCAAACAAGAGAGGTGATAACATGGACGAACCAACTGTAGACCAAGAAAAAGAAAGAGAGAAGATGGAAAGTTTAGTAAGTGACCTTATTCAAGGTGTCGCTCCTGCTACTCAACCAATTCCTATTTTCAAAGGTCGAAAGAAAATATATACAAATTATATCAATGAAAAGCAAACTGGTGATGAAATGGCAGGATTTAAGATACTCGATAAAGATAATATCGTAAGAGCATTAAATCTAGCATTAAAGACACATTATCAAAATGCCTATGAAATTAGATTTTTAAGAGATTATCACAATGGTGCACAAAACATTTTCAATCGTGTAAAGGATATTAGACCAGACGTGGATAATAAAGTGGTAATTAATTATGCTAGTACGTTTACTAGAGATATTATCGGTTACACTTTTGGTAAACCTATGCAATATGTGGCTAGAAGAACTGATAATGAGGACACAAACGGTTCAAATCCCATCAAAGAAGAAGTTCGTTTATTAAATGACTACGCTGAAATGAATGACAAGCCATCAAGTGACCAAGAAAAAGCTACTGATTGTAGTATCTTTGGTATTTCTCATAGAGGGGTTTTTCCTAATAGAGTAGATAATGAAGATGAAGCACCTTATTATTATTTGAATTTAGATAGTGAATGTACATTTGTAGCCTATTCTTCTCAATTAAGACGAGACCCTGTATTTGCGGTCACATATACAAAAAGTTGGGGAGAAAACGAAGATGATTATGTTCTCATGACAGTTTATACTATGAGTGAGATTTATATGTTTAAAATCCCATTCTCTAGCACAACTGACTATAATGGATATATTGGTGTGACAGTTACAGATGACAATTTAGTTGCAGGCTATCCTAAACCAAATCCTTTAGGTGTGTTACCTATCGTTGAATGTGAAAACAATCAATTTAGAATGGGACATTGGGAAACTGCTATTACATTGATGGATGCCATCAATAAAGTGGGAAGTGATAGTGTCAATGACGTAGAACAATTCGTAAATTCTATTTTAGTAGCTATAAATGCTGAATTTACTGAAAAAGAAATGAACAACGTAAAATCTAACAAGTTTGCCCAAATTCGCTCACCACAAGGGTTGAATTGTGATTTAAAATATATCCAAGCTCAATTAGATGGTACTTCCGTAGAACAGTTGAGACAATATCTAGAAGATAGTTTAAGGGCTGTCGTAGGTATTCCAGACCGTAAAACACGTGGTGGAGGCGGAGGAGATACAGGTGATGCTGTAAAACTTCGTGACGGATGGGCAGACATGGAAGTAGTGGCACGTACTACTGAAACGTTCAACAAGAAATCTGAAAAGAAAGAATTACGTGTTATATTGAAAATATTACGTGACTTGAAAAAAATTTCTAAAACGAGTATGATAAACGTAGATATTAAATACCCACGTAACAAAACAGATAATTTGAATAGCAAAGTAACTGCTATGGCAACTATGTTAAATACACAAGTAATGGCGCCAAGTGACGTACTCGATATAGTGGACATCACAAGTGACAATACAGAAGTAATTGAACGTGGTGAGGAGTATTGGAAAAAGAAAAAAGAAGAAAATTTCGAGGAGCAACAACGACAACTTCAACTCACTCAACAAATGAGTCAAGGTGACGATAATACTACTCGAGGAGGAGGAAACAAAGATGGACAACCAAACTCAACAAAATCAAGCGAGTCAACAAGGGACTCAAAATCAAACAGTGGTAAATCAACAAACACAAAATAATTCAACAAATACACAACAAAATGTCGAATTAGACATTCATAATTTACCACCAGAATTTCAAAGATATTTAGACCAAGAAAGAACTCGTGCAAGTCAAACTGCTCGTGCCAATGCTAGAAAAGAATTGGCACAAGACCAAGAATTTATCGCACAAGTAAGAAGTGGGTTTGAACAAGAAGTAAACCATACTGTAGAAGAACAAATCCAAGTGTTAAATAAACGTATCTCTAGTAGTGATGTTAGAAATGTATTGATGCAAGGTGGAATTAATGATGCAGAAGATTTACAATATTACACAGACCTATTTGCTAGTGAAGATATTGATGGAAGTGTTGAGAAGGCAAAATCATTTGTTTCTCGATATAACAAATCATTACAAGACAGAATGGATAAAAAGCAACAACAATCCGTAAGAAATATGGACACACCTGCTACAAACCCATCTACTGTCAATGAAAAAGACTCACTTCAAGCACAATTAGATGAAGCTAGAAAAGATACATCTTATATGAGAGCTGTAAGAATTTCATCTATTATGCGACAAGCAAGTGAAAAAGGAATTACATTAAAATAGGAGGAATTTTATATGTCAACAGGAACAGCGCAATCGTTTGGAGTCCTTAACTATAGTGGACAAATTTTCGATAAAGCAAATATTGATACACCTTTAGTGTCAATGTTACCTAGACGTAACACATCATCTGTAGAGTTCGTTGTAAACTCAACATATGCAAGTGAAGATGCTTCACAACCTAGTATTAGTGAAACAGCTTCATTAACTGCACCAGAACCAACTTATGTAACACGTGCACAAGAAACAAATGTAGTACAAATTTTCCAATATACTACTGCTGTATCTTATCAAAAACAAGCCAATACAGGAACATTAGCAGGGGTTAATATTGCTGGACAAGCTAATAACGTCCCTAACGAATTTGACTTCCAAATGGCTCAAAAAACTAAAAAAGCTAGAAAAGATTTAGAGTACACATTAATCAATTCTACTTATCAAAAAGCAACAACTGATGAAGAAGTAAATAAGACTAGAGGTTTAGTTAAAGCTATCAAAACTACAACTAAAGCTTTAGGAGATAAAGAATTAGATTATGACAATATCAGCGAAGTATTAAGAGCAATGTCTAAAGCAGGTGCTGATATGAACGGTTTAGTTATTATGTGTGACGCTATCGGTAAGGCTCAAATTACTAATAACTTCTCTAAATTACCTGGTTTCTATTTACCACAATCACGTACAGTAGGCGGTATCAATATCGACCAAATCGTAACACCTGCAGGAACAATCGGTGTAATGCAATACGATAATTTCTTACCAAAAGGTACTGCATTAATTGTCAATTTAGGTGTGTTATCAATCGTTGAAATGCCTATCCCAAATAAAGGTAACTTCTTCTGGGAACCTTTAGCAAAAGCAGGAGCAGGTGACAAAGGTATGTTATATGGTACTGCAGGGTTAGATTATGGACCAGAATGGTATCATGCTAAAATTACAGAAATTGCTACTACTGTAACACCATTAACACCATTAACACCTGGTACTGTAGCTAGTGAAGCTTTAAATATTCAAAAATAGGAGGAAACAACCATGTATGATATAGAAAAACAAAAGGCTAAAGTAAAAATCAAATATCCAGAGGCGAGTGACGCTCAAATCGAATTGGAGTTAGATATGGCTAAAGATACTATCAATGACATACGTGGTTACATTTCTACTGATGAACAACCTATTGAAGATAGATACCTCAACTTGCAAATAAACATGGTGGTTGAGGCTCTATCTAAATATGGTGCAGAAGGTGAAAAATCTCATAGCGACAATGGAGTATCAAGAGTTTATGATAATGCTTCTCCATATTCCAAAGCACTATTGAGTAGAATTATTCCGTTAGGAACTTCTTTTAAGTCATGAGAACACTTGAAAGAGATAAAAAAGCATTATATATTTGTGAGAAGATTAAGGATAGTGACCCTGTTCAATTTAAGCCACCTGTAGAGGTCAAATTGAATGTTGTAGCAACAACAAGTGAAGCTGATATAGTAGCTTTTGGTGACAGCTATAAAGAATATCGTAGAGCTAAAATCTCCGTCAATGAACTTGACAAATTTAATGAGGGAGATAGAGCTTATATCTATGTAACTCCGCCATTAGTTCATGATGTATTATGTGACACCGCTGATTTTGAAATCAAATCGGTATCTGACAGTATTTCACAAGCTTCAATTTTATTCAAGAGGTTGCAAATTGGCAAATAAGGTTAGAACGATTTCTCTTGACAGACAAGAGATAAAGAAAACTATCCAAGACCTTCAAAATATGAAGAAAACGATAAAAGGCTTTCCATCTGATATTGAGTCCATATTGGATGAAGCCGTATTGTATTGTCAATCCTTAACCCCTATTTCAGACGGACAAGGACGACACCTAGTCTACAATACATATTGGACAAAGACCCCTAGTGGCTATAGAATAGTCCAAGAGGGAGAAAATGTTCTTTATGTAGAGTTTGGTACAGGTCAAGTAGGAAGTGAAACTCCCCATGAGTTAGCCAATAAATTAGGTTGGGTATATGGTATAGGCGAACATATCTTTACCACCAAAGATGGCAAAGTAGGATGGTTTTTTCCTACCGACAGTACAAGAACCGAGTATCGTTTTACGCAAGGTCAAAGAGCTAATATGCAAATGTATAAGACTGCTCAATGGCTTTCTAAAAAATTAAATGTAGAAGTTAAATTGTTTGTAGAGAAGGTGAAACAACAATGGTGAGTATATTAGATGAAATCATGGAAAAGATTAAAAATAGTACATTTACTGTGCCTTTTAAAGATATTAGAGAACCTTATTCTACTAAACAACCTGTATATCCTATGATTACTGTTGAGGAAATTACAAATACTCCACAACAACAAATCAATGGAAAAATCATTAGAACTAATTTACATTATCGTTTTGAAATTTATGGGAGAGATATTTCTCATGAAGGACAACTGATAAGCAAACGTAAATTAGTTACTACATTAGGAAATGAATTAGATACTATTATGAGAGAGACCTATGGTATGAAAATGATAGGTACATATCAAATCTTGCCCTATGCCTCTGATAACAGTATTTTACGTTATATCGTTACCTATGGTGGTATCATAGATAACGAGACAATGATTATTTATCAATTATAGGAGGTCAACTGTATGGCACAATTAACGAAAGGTCTAACTTTAGAATGGGTTAAAAATGCTAATGGTAGTGTACCAACAACTGGTTGGGCAAAAGTACCAGACGTTATTAAAATCCCTTCATTAGTTGGTACACCATCTACACATGATGTTACGACTATTTATGATAACATGAAAGTGTATATCGAAGGTTTAGCTGACAACGGAGGTACATTAGGTTTTGGTGTCAACTTCACACCAGAAGTATTTGCAGAGGTTGGAAAAATTCAAACTGAACAAGCTAAAGATGATGTATGGTTCAGAGTAGGTATGCCTAAACCATTGAACAAAGCTTATGTATTTAGAGGTACTGCTTCAATTTTAGCAAATGACGAATGGACGCCAGACAATCCAATGCAAGGTACTTTAAATCTTACTGCTACTTCAAGTGTAGAATTAACAGATTATACACCAGCTGAATAAAATATCAAACAGGAGGACATGACATGAGTTACATTGATGTAGAAAGAACTATTGGTGATGAAACCAAAACAATTAGATTAGAATATGATAGAACGTCTATCGTAGAAATGGAAAAGATGGGTTACAATGCGGTCAACCCTTCTGAAAAATTATATACTAACTTTGAAATTTTAATTTATGGTGGTATGCTTAAACATCAACCTAAAACAACATGGAAAGATGCTATTGATTTTGCAGAGTTCATGAAAGAAGAATATGGTATGATGGAAGTAATCGAAAACCTAAATGAAATGGTAAATGAAGTTTTTATATTAGAGGGAAAGACAGGAAAAAAACTAATTCGCAAAGGGAAGTAGAAGAAACTGAAAAACCCTCATATGAAAATGCGAGTGAATTATTTAATGAACTGTTCACTCAATCTATTATTATTGATATGCCCTATGATTTATTTTGGCATGGTGAACCATCACTATACTACAACTATCTTGATGCTTATGAACAAAAATTAGAGGATAAAGAAAAGGCATTTGTTCATAAAGAGAATTGGAAAGCATGGTTGCAAGGACTGTATATAGACCACGCTCTAGCTTGTAATCAACTTTTTAAGAAACAACCTTACTTTAAAGAACCTTTGAAATTTGATGATAAGGAAGTTGAAGAACAAGAAGAAATTAAAGATAGTGATGAATTAACTAAAGTCGAAGAACAACAAGCTATAGCACAATTTATGGCTTTTGGACAATTAGTAGAAGCAATGAATAATAAACGTAAAGAGAACGGTAACTAAATCGTTCTCTATTTTATTTTTAGAAAGGAGTGGACTGAATGGCAGAGGTAGATAAATTAACATTAGAGATTGAAGATAAAGCTAGTAAATCTACTGATGGAATAGATACTCTTATTACTAAATTAGAAAAATTGGAAAAACAAATGGATGGCACAATCCCTAAAATGCAAAAATTAGCAAATAGCTTTGGGGGATTGAATACAACTACTAAAAAAGCACCAAATTTGACACCTAGCCAACAACAAGGTACTGATATGTCAAATACATCCGCTTTGAATAAATTGAGCAGAGCGGTGAATTTTACGGCTTTTACCGCAGGTGCTTATAAAGCTGGCCAAGCTTTTTCAAAATTATTGGGAGTTGCAAATGATTACATCGAGACCCAAAACCTCTTTGAAGTTGTTATGGGTGACTCAACAAGACAAGCATGGAATTTTGTAGAGTCACTTGAAAGTATCGGTGTCAATCAAGAAGAAGCTATGCGTTATCAAGCTTCATTCTATGATTTAGCAAATTCATTAGGTGTTTCATCTAAAAATGCCTATACATTGTCTACACAATTTACTAAATTAGCATACGACTATGCTTCTTTATATAATAAGGACCCAGATGCTATGTTCCAAAAATTACAAGCTGGTATCACAGGTATTGTAGAACCATTGCGTAGATTAGGTAAGGACGTTTCAGAAGTAAGATTACAAGAAACAGCAAGACGTTTAGGTATTCAAGAAAGTGTTCGTGATATGACACAAGCACAAAAAACTGAATTACGTTTTATAGCTATCATGGAACAATCAAAGAGTGCTATGAATGATATGGAGCGTACAATCGACCAACCTGCAAACGCATTAAGAGTATTGAGAGCGCAATTAACTTCTTTAGCTAGGGAGTTAGGTTCTTTATTTATTCCTGCTTTGAGTGCCGTATTACCTTATTTGATTGCATTTGTTAAATTCATAAGAACGATTGTAGCTGAAATCGCAGGCTTCTTTGGAGTAAAATTAAAATCTATTGATTTTAGTGGAGTCAATTCACAAATCAATAATACTGCCAAAGGTACAGGAGATACAGCTAAAAATCTTAAAAAATCTGCTGATAATGCAAAGAAATTGAAAGATTATATTCTAGGTATTGATGAATTGAATGTATTGAATGATGATGGTACTGTAAGTCGTGACACAGGAGCAAGTGGTAGTGGCTCTGGTGGAGGAGTAGGAGATTTAGGACTAGATTTAAGCAAATATGGATATGATGATTTACTTAAAAATATCAATTCAAAAGCAAACCAAATTTATGAGACATTCATGAAATGGAAAAAACCTTTAATGATTATAGCTGGCATTTTAGCAGGTATCTGGGCAATAGGTAAAATCACTAACTTTATTAGAGCATTAAAAGGTGTTCAAACAACATCCAACTTTGTAGCAGGTTTACAAGGTATTGGCGGATTGGCAAGAGCGTTCTTTAACCTAGCAGGCTCAGGTGGTATATTAGGTACAGTAGCTACAGCTTTTGTGGGATTAGGAGATACAATTCTTACTTCTATGGGAATTATCACAGGTAGTACATTGGTTGCAGGACTTACAGGTTTAGGTGTTGTATTAGCAGGCGTTGCCGTAGCAGGAGTTGCCGTCCATGAAGGTATGAAACCTGCGGTAGATACTGTAGATGAATTTAGTAATGGAGTTTACAAAGTAAGTGAAACTACAAAATCAAAATTAGAACCTGTCGTTCAAGAATGGGAAAACGCAGGTAAGAGATTAGCTAAAATTGATTTCAAAGGTATTATTACTGATAAGGATATTAGCTATTTGACTAAACAAGCCACAAAAATGAAAGAAGCGGTTTTAAATGAATTAAGTAGTGATAGAAACAGTGAATTGAAAGACCTTGATATGATGAAAGGTTTAAAAACTGTAACAGCCGAAGAATATACTGAAATGTTAAATTCTACTAATACTTACTATGATGAAACTGAAAAGAAAGTGGACGACACTTATGCTCGTATCAATGAAATTACAGCAAAATACAAAGGTAAGAATATGCCTATGACACAAGAGGATTTAAACGAGTTACAAAGTTTATACGACCAATTAGGGGAAATAGGTGTAACTGCTATGAGTGAAAGTGAACAAGAACAAACATTTATTCTCAACAGATTGAAATATAATCAAAAACAACTTACAATAGAAGCAGGTAGTGAAATGCTTGTAGAAGCAAAGAAAAACCATGAGAAATCTATTGAAGAAGCAGACCAATGGCACGCAGACCAATTAGCGTCTCTTGAAAAGAGATATGCTGATGGTAATGGTATGACTAAAGAAGAATACGAAAAACAAAAAGGTATTATTGATAAGGCATACCAAGAACAAATTGCCAATGCTGATACTTCTTATAACGACATCAATACAAGAGTCAAAAATAAGTTAGGTGAACAATATGGTTATATTGATGAAAGCACAGGTAAAATCAAAACCAAATGGCAAATTGCATGGGATAAAATGTGGGGTGTAGTAAGCACAGCTACAGGTGCTATTACAAGTGGTGTTAGTGATTTTGTAGGCGGTATATGGGGTATATTTACAGGCTTGTATGATAGTATTATAGGCTTCCAAAAATGGTTTGATAGGAAAGTCAAAGAAATTTTTGGTGGATTGGGTAAATATGCTAAACAATTCAAATGGAATGACCCTAGTACATGGATTTCATGGAGTAGTATGGACCCTGATACGGGAGTAGATATTCCTGTAACTTACTACGGTACTAATTCTATGCAAAATCCAACTGTTACAGCTTTCGCTAGAGGTGGTTTCGTTCCTGCCAATGCAAGTTTCGTATCACCTAGTCAAAGTTTATGGACCGCTGGTGAAGCAGGAAAAGAAGTTGTAGGAAGCTATAGAGGTAAGACAACTGTAATGCCACTTGAAAATACAAGTTTTGTACAATCAATGAAAGAAGCTGTACGTGAAGGTGTGATTTATGCTATGAGAGAAGCAAATAGAGAAAATCCTATAAGGGTTGAAAACAAAGTATATCTTGACAGTAGAGAAATCAAAAGCGCTAACAATACACAAGATGTCATTCAATCTAATGGATTTATCAAAAGAAGATAGGAGGAATGGTTATGAGTGCACCCTTTATTAAAATAAATGGAGTGCCTCTACCTGCCCCTAAACAAGGTTTAGAATACACAGTTACTACAACTGTTGACTCTGGCCGTAACGCTAATGCACAAGTTACAGGTAGTAAGGTAGGTAGAGACCAATTAAAATTGAGTAATTTAGAATGGCCTCATTTAGATGCTCAAACATGGAGTAGAGCTTTGAGAGAGTTTGAAAAATTCAAATGCTATATAGAAGTAGTAGACCCTGTAACTCTCACATGGATAGGTCGTTATTTCTATCCAGGTGATAGGACATTTACTTTATGGAAGGTAGATGAAAATACAGGTATGCCATTAGAATATATAGATTGTAAATGTAATTTAGTAGATATGGGGTATTAGATATGAAAGAAGCAAGTCAAAAATTTATAAGTGAAATGAATGAGCCATTTAAAAACAAATGGCTTGTTAAAGTAATGATAGGAGCGGTAAACAATACATTACAATCCTTCGGTAACATAACTACTGATGAAGAATTGAATTCTTTATCTTCGCCTATCAATGATTTACTTTTGAATAAAACATATACTCCTATTGCTTTATTTGAAAGAGAAACTACATTAGCTGATGGTACACCTATATTTTATTCTAAAGAGAATTATAGTGGAGTTGTATTTAAGAGAGAAATTAATAAAGACACATCTATTACTTTTAAATATTCTATTGATGAAAGTTATGTTGATAGAACTGTTGATGAATTAATTCTTGATTTTGATGTCAACTATCCTAAAACTATTAAAATAAAATATGACACTAAAGTATCGCCTTATTATGAAACATTGACTTTTGAAAATGAAGGATATAGATTTCAAACTAAAGAGTCTTTTAAAGACATTACTTATTTAGAAATTACAATGAGTAATTTCGCAAACGATAAAATGCTTATTATGAAATCCATGTCTCTTGGAGAAGTTTTGATTTATGACAATGAGGATTTAACAGATGGAAATGCTTTATCTTATAGTGAAGCTACTTTCTTTAAAAGTGATGAATTACCTTATAAGAAAGCCAATATTGTTATCAACAATCAAAATGATAGATTTAATATTGAAAATCCAGATAATGAACTGAAATTGCTTGATAAAGGTCAAACAGTATATTTTATGGTAGGATATGAATTTTCAGATGGAACACAAGAATATGTTCAAGGGCAAAAGCTTATTCTTGACAGTTGGACAGTAGACGAGCAACATTTAACATTGAGCGTTATAGACAAATTGAATTGTATTAATGATAGTGTAGACATTGACAGTGTAAATGTCAATATGAGTTATCGTAAATATTTAAACGGAGTGCTATCTAAAGGATATGAAGATATATTTGATTTAAGAACATATGATAAATTCATTCCTCAAGGATTTCCTGTAATCTATAAAGGTTATAGAAAAGAAGCTTTATTGATGATGGCTAATGCCTTTCAAGAAATATTGACTATTGACACCGAAGATAAGATACATTCCAAAGGTTCTTTTACTCAATTAGATATGCCGTTAAATGTAAATATGGCTGATATATCAAATGAAAACAGTTTGATTGATTATTATGATACTGATGAAAACCAATGGAGAAATTATGCTACGTTTGAAAAAGATTATGTAAGAGCGGATGGTAGCTTTGTATTTCCTATGAAAAACAGTAATGAATTTACAGGATTGATAGGTAATCAAATGTGTGATGAAGATGGAAATATCGAAGAAAATATGTCATTTAGATTAGCTTTTTGGAACAGACCGCCAGAATATTTCTCAATGGTATTTGTTCATAGACATACTCCTCAAAGTTACAAATATAAGATATTAAATCCTAACACAGGAAAGTCTTATTATGAAAGCAATGAATTGTCTCATGACGTAAGGGAAACTGACACAATCGTGTTAAATCTTAAAAATGATATTCCTAATTTTGACAATTTAGATTTATGTTCTATAGAAGTCACATTTTTATCGGTGAATTGGACAGTACCTTACAATACAATTCATTTAAAATACGTTAAAATGGAAAATATGAACGCATATGAGTTGAATGAAAATCAATATGTAGATTATTACCCTCATATTGAAATTCAAACTCCTATTAGAAATATGATTATCAAGGTAGACAATTATCAAGCTGAACAGCAAAGAGGGAAGATATTTGAACAAACTATCACATTCCCTTCTTTAGGCTCTAGTGTAGAAGTAGAAATCAATTCACCATGTTTTGACATAGGAACAGGAAACCAATGGGATGTAGGATTTAATGAAAGTGGTACATTGTCTCTTGACAATGGAGAAGTGACAGTTTCAGCGATAAGTGGTAAAATTAAACATGTAAGATTAACTCTTAAATCTAGTGCTAGTAGTTTGACTCAACCTATCACATTATATGCCGTAGGCTCTCAAACCATTTCAACACAAGATGAATACCAATTAGCTAAAGTGGGAGATACATTAGAAATGTCCAATAATCTATTGCCTATGGCTTATGGAGGGGCATGGACAAGTGACATAGCGGAATGGTATGCTAGAGAAGAAGCAAAAGATAAATTGTATTCTTTCAACTATATGGGAAATCCTATATTGGAAACAGGAGATAACATCAAAATTCTAAACAAATTAGGTGATGAAATCATCATTAGGATTGAGAAGCATGAGTTGACGTTCAGCGCAGGAGGATTAAGAGGCTATATAGAAGGGAGAAAGATATAATGGCTAATATGATACCACCAGAGGCTAATTGGACAGCTTCTAGCTATATTAATGCTGATGATTATAATAATTTTTGCAATCATATTCATTATATTTCACAAGAATTGAGTGTGTTCTATCCTATAGGAGATAAATTTGACGATATGGACACTAGTTATCTAAATAGTAACCCTCCTACTGTTTCTTACAATGATTTTCCTACACCAGACAGATGGAATTTGATTGAAGATAAGATTGAGTTATTAGACAATCTTACGGGTAACATTGTAGGGATAGGAGAAAAGAAAACATTTCAAGAGGGAGACAAATATATTGACTATATTGAATTGAATAGATTGACAAATGCCATTAGAGGGTTTTATAATTTATTTTACAACTTATGGAATAATAGAGTAGTATTACCGTTTACTCTAGGAAATTATGGAGGTATTGAGGTATGAGGTTAAAAGAAAATTATGTAGATGAAATTTTGCAAGATAGTGAACAGAGAAAATATAATTTAATAGACAATAATGGTTCTACACTTTATTCTAATGTAAGATTAGAAAAAGCTTATACTCCTAAACAATATGGAACTAAATTTTCAGCCGAAGATGTAAATAGTATTACAAAAGCTGTCAATAATATCACTGATAATATTGCTAATATTGTCAATGAAACTCATTATGCTAGAGAAGAAACAAAAACAGGAGATACATGGATTGATGGAAAACCAATTTATGTAAAAATGATTGAATGGACAGGGCTTTCATCAGGTACAGGTAGTAAACCATGTAATATATCTAATGCTGACACTTATGTAGACTTAAAAGTATACGCTAAACAACCAGATACTAAAAATTTGAATAAATTTCCTGTAGTCTATTATCAACAAGGAACAAGTGGTACATTTTATGCTACCAATTTTGGCTTAAGCGGAGACGATATTTTATATCAAAATAATACTTCATGGGCAGGTTATAAATTTAAAGCTTTTGTTTACTATACTAAAACAACTGACTAAGGAGGTACTGAATTGTGAACGAAGCAAGTATCTCATGGACAGTAATTTTAGCGTTAGGAACAATTGTAGGTTTATTCTTTACAGTAGGGAAGCCTATCATCAATCTTAATTCTACTATTACTGAATTGATTACACGTCTTAAAAGAATGGAATATGATTTAGATGAATTTAAAGTCCACAATCATGACGCTCATAAGAAACTCCATGATAGAATAGACGAAGTGGAAGATGATGTAAATGACATCAAACAAGACGTAGAAAATATTAAAAGAGACGTGATTATGATTACTAAATAAAAAGCACCTTTACATGGGTGCTTTTTAGGTGCTATAATACAAATATGGAAAGGAGGTATTTATATGTTAAAGTTAACAGACAAAACATATGATATTCTTAAATATATCGCTCAATATGTATTGCCAGCTTGTGGTACTTTATATTTTGCTCTAGCAGGTATCTGGAATTTACCATATGGTGAACAAATCGTAGGTACTATCACAGCCGTAGATACATTTTTAGGTGTATTATTAGGAATTAGTACAAATACCTACAACAAGAAATAGGAGGGAAATTATGGGTAATATTGAAAAAGCCGTGTCATTCATGGTTACTGTAGCCAAAGATGACTCTCATGGCTATGACCAAACACATAGAAATGGTGGAATAGATTATGATTGTTCTTCATTAGTAGGTACGGCATTAAATCAAGCAGGATTTAATGTCAAGAAGTCATCTACTACTAGAACATTGAGAGCACAATTATTAGCTTGTGGATTTAAAACTGTTTCAGTTGGTGGTACTCGTAAACGTGGTGACATTTTCTTAAAAGAAGGACATCATGTCGTTATGTGTACGGATGCAAACAATATCGTCCACGCATCTATCAATGAAAAAGGAACTACTACAGGTGGTAAACATGGAGACCAAACAGGCAAGGAAATTTGTGTTAGAAGTTTCTATAATTACAAAGGTGGTTGGGACTATCATTTTAGATTTAGTGATGCTATCTCAACTCAACCAACAACTAGACCTAGCACAACTCCTAAAAATGATTTAGTCGCTTTAGGGCAACAACATACTATCAACTATACAGGACATAGTATTACAGTTGACGGTATTAATGGTAGAAATACAAAAGCCAATATCGTTAGATGTTTCCAATGTGCTATGAACCATGATTACCATGCTGGTTTAAAAGTAGACGGAGCATGTGGTAAAAATACTATTAATGCTTTAGGAAATCATTATGTTAAATTAGGAGAACGTCAAGAAATGGTAAGAGCGGTACAAGTTGCTTTATACTGTTATGGTTTCAATCCTGGTAAAACTGACGCTATCTTTGGTGACAATACTAGATTAGCTGTAATACAATTCCAAAAAGCTAAAGGTTTGACCACAGATGGTGTAGCTGGTAAGAATACAATTAGAGCTTTAATGGGAGTGTAAATTAAAAGAAAGATGGGTAATTGTTATGAAAAACAAAATATTATATGAGCGTTCTTTAAGAACGTGTATCATTATGTTAGTAGTATGTATCGTGTTTAAATTATTCGGTGCAGAATGGTTTGACTTGAATACGAGCATACCAATATTACAAAAGATTAGAATGGAATACTACAGTAGCTAAAGGACTTTCATTAGAAGGTATCGAAGTCGAATTAAGTGACGAAGAACAATCAATCGCTAGTGATTACTTAATCCAATTAGAAAAAGAATTATCAGCATTGGCTGAAACCGAAAATAACAGATTACTTACTACATCAAGTAATCAAATCACCAACATCACAAATAAAGGCTCTGAACAAGTCCAATTAGTAGAAAACGCATCCAAAAAAGCTTTAGATAGTATTCCTTCTACTTATACAGATTTACAGAAACAAGTTGATACTATTGAAAGTGTAACTAATTCTTCTGCTACAGGAATAGTAGAAACAACTCATACAACCAATGGGTACAAATATTTAGGAAATAGTGCAGAAAAACCTATTAAACAAATTGTTATTAAAGGAAATTCTATACAAAAAACAACTACAGGGAAGAATTTATTGAATTGTACAAATAACGGTGAAACTACTTCAAATGGTATAATTTTAAAGAAAAACAATAATGGAACTTATACGTTATCAAATGGTAAAAGTGATTATGTTTATTTGACAAGCCTTGGTTCTATCAATTTGGAAGCAAACAAAACTTATTATTTGAGTGGTGGTATTTCTAGCATTTGTAGATTAGATTTAAGAAAGAATGATATGACAGTTATTGTAGCAAATGAAAACCAAACTCAATCAACAAAATATACACCAAATGAAAATGTAACACTATATGTTTATGTCAGATACCAAGGGGCTAGTTCTTTTACAATAAAACCAATGATTACATTAACAGATACCACCGATTACGAACCTTACACAGGAGGTGCACCTTCTCCTTCGCCTTTATACCCACAAGAAGTAACAGGTATAGATAAAATTTTAGCTACATTCAAAGGAAACAAATCTACCTTAACTAAATCCTTAAATCATACTTTACTCAAACCTTTATATAGATTGGGTAAAAATGTTTATGATTACATTGATTTTAACAAAGGTAAGATTATAAGAAATATTGGTGTAATAACTTTTGATGGAAGTAGTGATGAACAATGGCAATTTGCTTCGAATAGAGCAAAAATTGATATTAGTAATATGAAGTCATTAATTTATAACGATGGGCATGTTGATTTTTGCGATAAGTTTAAATATAACAAGAATGTCTATAGTGATACATCTACTAAGGATGGTTTTATCACATCCGGTGTTGCTTTATATATAAGAAAATATGATGAGTTTAGTAAAATGTCTAAAAATGATGATGTGAATAAATATTTTCAATCAAACCCAATTACTGTAGTTTATCAACTTGCAACACCAGTAGAAGAAGATATTCCATCTGCTTTATTAACTCAATTACAGGCTTTACAAACGTACTATCCAGAAACATTTATCAATTTTACAAGTACAGTAAAACCTTTCGTAGATTTAGAATATATCGTAGATACGAAACATTCAATCAATTCTATTTACAACACAATCAATCGTTCATTGGGTATCAATTCTATAGATAACGACGTTGTAGGCGTTCAAATCAATTATTCAGCTGGAACAAATACTCGTTTAGCAGGAGCAGTAGGATTGACTTCCGGGGCAAGTTTTGATAAATTCAAAATGTTTGGTGGAAGAAAACGTTGCAATGTAGCAGATGATGGAACAATCCTTGCTTACTATGGTGATGATGATTACAAAGAAGATGGTTCCAACGGTCAAGTAATGGTTTATCAACCTAAATTTTATTATTTAGTTGTACCCATTGCTTATGAGCCTATCGATAATGAAGTTGGAGGTTATCATTTAAAAGTGGCTAATTATTATGTAAGTGATACTCTTCGTCCAGGATTTAAAGTTCATCCTGCTTTTATAAATGAGGATGGTTTAGAAGTTAACTATATTTTAATCGGTGCGTATGAGGCATCTATCTATGATACTTCCGCAAGTACTTATTTAAAACAAGATGAACAAGTAGCTGATTTTGATAAAGACTTGTTATGCTCTATTGCAAATGTAAAACCTTGTAGTGGATTGGCTCAAAACTTGACAAGTGCTAATGTAGAAAAACTTGCTAAAAATCGTGGTGAAGGTTGGCACTCAACTTCTATTAAGGACGTATCAATGGAACAACTATTAATGATTATTGAGTTAGGCACAATGAACACCCAAAATGGAATTAATCAAGGTGTTGTTTCAATAGTTGATAATAGTTCTTACAACTGTGCTGTTAACACAGGAAGTACTTCATCTTTAGGAAATGCTACAGGACGTGTTACTACGTCTATAAAATATAAAGGTGAAGATAGAACGGAATATACAGGAGAAAGTCAAACTTCAATTTCATTTAGAGGTGTAGAAAATTTTTGGGGAAATATTTGGAAGTTGATTGAAGGATTGAGATTTTGGGGAAATACTCATATGCTTGGTGGACAACCTTACGTATGCAAGGATTTTAACTATACTGAAAATAAACACAGTGATAACTATGAAGGTGTTGGATTTACACTACCAAATAGTAATGGATATATTAAAGCTATGGGATATAGTCACAACTATGATTGGTTATTCATTCCTTCAAAAGTTGGTGGAGATAGTTCTAAACCCGTTGGAGACCATACTTATGTAATTTCAAACCTTAATGACTATAGTGTCCCTCGATTGGGCGGTGGTTGGACTAGTGGGTCTAATGCTGGTGGGTTCTGTTGGGGTTGTTATGATAGTGTTGGTGCTCACACTCGTGGTATCGGTAGTCGCTTGGTGTATATTCCAAATTTAAAAAATTGGTAAAAATAACTTATATAAACCCTCAAAAAGAGTCTTAAAGGCTCTTTTTATTATGAAAATGACACTAAAAAGATACTACATTTTATTTTAAAAAGTGTTATATTAATAGTCGAGGAGGGGATGAACATGAACAATTATTACAATCCCATGCAATCTAGAGTTGACTCGTTGATGCAACAAAAAGCTATGATTGAACAACAATTACAATCATTACAGCAAATGAATGTTCCCAACATTAATATCAATAACATTCCATCAAATCCTGTACCATCAAATTTTGATTTTAACGGTAAGTGGGTAGATGGAGAAGAACAAGCGAGAAATGTAGCAAACAACAATCTTCCATTGATACTGTTTGATAACAACAATCCTGTTTTCTATATGAAAAATATGGATGGTGCTTTCAAGAAATTCAAATTTGAAGAAATCAAAGAAGAAAAAGTTGAAAATGCAAACAACGAACGTATGGATATGCTAGAAGCAAAAATGGACACCATTTTAAAGGCATTACAAGGCGAACCTCAACAAGTACAACAAAATGTACCTAGTGAACAAAAACCTCCTCAAAACGCAAGAAAAGGGGGCAAAACAAATGGCTAACCCTTTAAAGTCTTTCATGGGTGGAGGTACAAATCCATTGGGTGGTATGATGAACCCTCAAAATATGCTCATGAATATGCTAAAACAACGTAACCCTCAAATGTTCAGTCAAATAAATCAAATGATGAACAGTGGAGTCAATCCAAATGATTTTATGAAACAAATGGGAGTTACACCTCAACAAATAGAAATGGCTAAACAACAAGCTAAAAAGATGTTCGGTAACAACATTAAATTTTAATGTAGTTATAAATATATTATAGAAAAGGAGAGAGGTCATATGACAGATGCAGGAATGGGTATTCAACCTACTTACAATCTAGCTGAAAAAGACAATGACGGTTTCGGTAATGGTTTTGGTGCATGGTTCTGGGTTATCTTAATCTTATTATTTTGTAATAATGGTTGGGGTAACAATAATGTCGCTAATGACACATTATTTGATGATGAGTTCATTAAACGTGATATTTTTAATACTAACCAAAACGTTTCTAACTCTGCTTGTCAAACTCAACGTGATGTATTGGAAAGTCGCTATACTACTCAATTAGGTATGCAAAACCTACAAGCTAGTCAACAAGAATGTTGCTGTACAACTCAACGTGCGATTGACAACGTAGTAGCACAAGATTATAAAAATACTTGTGAAATTACTACAGCAATCCATGCTGAAGGTGAAGCAACTAGAGCCTTAATCAATGCTAACACAATGCAAGAATTAAGAGACAGATTAGCCGACAGAGATAGAGATTTATTAACAGCTAATTTCCAATTATCTCAACAAGCACAATCAGCTAACATTATCAGTACATTACAACCTACACCTAAACCAGCATATCTTACTTGCTCACCATATTATGCTTATAATAGTGGTGCTTGTTTCGGTAATGGTTGCGGATGTAATGGAACAACTTTATAATCTAGTCGCATGGCGATATTAGGTTTTATCAAACCTTTGGATTTAAACATTAAAAAGAACGGTTCAAAGGAACTGTTCTTTTTATTTTAGAAAGGAGAAAATTATATGATTAATAGTATTGGAGTGGCTAGTCAAACAGTAGCCGTAGGACAAAATGTATTATTTCCAACAGACCGAGTAAGAACACGTTCTTGTCAATGTGCTTGTAAAGGATGGTTAGCACATGATTTAGGAAGTGGTTTATTTACTTTAACTAAACCAGGTATTTATGAGGTAGAATATAGTGCTAATATCACATCTGCTACACTAGGTGAAGCTTCATTAGATTTAGAACTAGATGGTGAAATCATTGGTGGAACTAGAAGTATCTATACAGTAGCTACAGCGAGTGCATTGGGAAACGTAGATGGTAGTACATTAGTACAAGTACCATGTGGTGCTTCATATGTCATTTCATTAGGAAATAATTCAGCTTTACCTTTAACTGTTCAAGATGCAAATATCATTATCAAGAAGATTGCATAATGAATGAAAATTTAGATTTTCTAGATGCCATCACTCTTGTTTCTTTTATTCTTCAAGTACAAAACAATGATGAACTTCATAAACAAGCAAGTAATGATGAAGTCATAGAAAATCTTCATAATGATATTATGTCTTTAATGATTGAAAACAGACAGTTATCTAAAAAGATAATAGAACAGAACGAAGAAATCATTAAATTGTTGAAGGAGGGTAAATTATGAGTATGAAGAAAATGTACCAACAAGCCATGAGTCATCCGCAAGTAATCGAAAAGATGATGGAGGACTTTGATATTGTCATGGATATTATCAAAGTGGAACACCCAGACCGTTATCGAGATATTAAAACAAATCTTTATATTTTAGTAAATGGGTATCATTTTGACGAGGACACATTGAATGATATTTATGAAGATATGGTAAATGATGATGGTTCAAAAGCGCCTAAATGGAGTGTAGAAGAAACAAACTCGGTAGCACGTAGTAATGGTGTCTCTTTTAGGGATTTCAACGAATACGATTGGAATTATGCCATGAATATGATATATAGTGATTATTGCGAAGTGCTAGGAGATAATGTAACATCCTATGTCCGTATGGCTCACAAGTTCTTGAACGATAAAGATGCCCCAGATGGTAAAGCTTTAAGATATGCAATGTGCATGAAAAAAGACTACAAATAAATGTAGTCTTTTTTGCATATTCGCAACCAAAATGTTTTAACGGAGAAGTGAGAGGTGATGGGTAGTACCTCTCACATATATTATTTTAACATACATATTTATTGTTGTAAACATCATTTAGCAATTTTTTTATTTGTTCAAAATCATTTGTAATGATTGCTATTCCACCTGCATTGTTTATCTTTCGGCATTCTATTTCCTGTTGTTTACTTGGTCGTCCTGTTCCATCTTCTCTTTTAAGTTCCAAGCCTATCAATCTTCCATTGATACATACTAGTATATCTGGCACTCCACTTCTTTGTGAAGCGTTACCGCCGATATTTAAAAACCACGCTTTTTCTTTAAACGTGGTTTTAATATATGTTTCAACCTTCTTGACTAGGTTTGACTCTAAAGGCGACCTATTAAAGGTCATCTTCTTCATCTTCTACTTCCTCAACAGTTTCTTCATCTGCTAATCTAACAATTCTTTTAATGTTGGCATAAACATATCCGTTTTCATTATCTTTAGGGTCTGAATGTTTGACTTCGCACACTAAATTTTTACCTACTAATTTTGGTAAATCTTTAGATAATGAGAAGTTTTCTAAAGAACTATCTCCTAAAGCTGTTCTTGCTAAAATTGAGAATAATACTAAACCAATAGGGTTTTTGTCTGTTTTCTTTAATTTTTTATTCAAGTCATAAGTTTGTTTGATTGTTCCACCATTTGCATGAGTGAATACTACTTCGATTTTTGATGGTTTTGCTTTAGGCATTGCTTTTACGCTTGTAATTCCTAAAACTACATCTTCTCCTGCAGGTACTAATACAAAACTACTTTCTACTAATTGAATTGTGTCCATAATCTCTAATCTCTCTTTCTCTATTTTTTCTTTCTCAATGTTAATGTTTCTTTTGTTGATTTAATTTCATACTTGTCTAATACTCCATCAAGTTCCATTGCTTCAACATCATAAGAAACAACTTCTTTAACTGTTTTAGATAATGTATAGTTACCTAAAACCGCTTTTGTATCGTTATCTCCCATTTGTGAAGATAACTGTTCTTTGATGCCATTTTCACAAGCTTTTAATTGTTTTTCTAAATCTGCTAAACCTGTTTCTTTTTTAATAGCATCTATTTTAGCGATAAGTTCATTGGCTTTTGCAACCAAATCGTTATCGTCTAAATCATTTTGAGGTTTTGAAGTTCTTAAAATATCTAAATATTCTTTGTCCTTCACTTCATCAAATGCAGGACTAAATCCTGTCTTGATATGTTCATCATACCATTTATCAGCTAATTTAATCAAGCCTTTAATGTTAAAATGATTTACAGGAATTTTATCGTCTTTTTCTAAAACAACGATTTCCCCATCTGTAATATCAATATAAGTTTTATTCACATCATATGTGAATAATTGAGTATTGCTATCATCTACTACAAAATTTTGAGGATTGTTATAATCATCATCTTTTAAGAATGATACAACTAAATGCACTCTTTTAGCACCTTCTAAATAAGCATATTCCAATGCTTGACATAAATAATAAACAGGTGGATTGTCTATCCAATCCTCTGCACGTTTGGTAGTCTTGTATTCAAAAATATCTGATACCTTACCGCTAGGACGAACGAGTTTACTATCCCACATACCACCATAGATTTTTTCATTAGGATAGAAGTCATATTTGACTTCATTGTATCTATTACCGAAAAATTCTTCTGGTGATAATACGTTTTCACTAATTTGTTCTTTAGTCCATTTAATTTGTTTTGGTTCAATAGCTTTACCAGCTAAAGTATAAATCGTATCTTCAAATGGAGGTCTAGCACATTTAGTAATTTCACACCACATTTGAAATGGAGTATTCCATTTATTCAATCCTAAAATTCCTGCTAGACGAGTACCTGTAACTTTTAGTTTACTTCTTGGTTCTCCATTTACTAAAATAATTCTTTTCCCATCTTCACTGTATTTCCAATCTAACATTTTTATTCTCCTTTATATTTCAAGTATTTCTATTCCATATGCTCGGCCTACTTCTCGTTCAATTCGACATCCTCTATATTCCCACCAATCGTCTATGAACAAAGCTAAATCACATTTACTCAATAATTCTAAAGATTTACCTAACCAATACACACCACTACTTTTTACATCTTTTGGTTCATCTTCAGTAAAATAACTATCAACTACCTCAAATTCTTCATTTAATCTACGTGATAATCTTTCAATAGCTTTATCTCTTGCTTCTATAATTTCCTCTTGCGTCTTACTACGCATTGGTTGACTTACAAATAATCTTCTCATAATCATTTGAGAGTAGGAGTTTATTCAACCCCAAACTCGTCCGCCTTTTCTTCAATCTTTGTCATCATAGAAACTGCTTTTGTTTTAGTTAAAGCCATTTCGCCTTTTTTGAATTTTTCAAGGTTGGCTAAAGTTTTTTCACCATATCCTGGTTTCTTTTCTTGACAAGCTTTGATTAAATCAATCATTTCATCTACATAAGCCATAGTTGGTTGGTCGTCATTTACGACTTCTTGTTTAGCTTCTTCTCTTTCTTCTTTAGTTGGAGGAGGTGTAGGTTTAGATTTTTTAGGTTCATCCTTTGTTACATTTAAAGGTTTTTCTTCTGCTTTTCTATCTTCTTTAGCTGACTCTGGGTCGATTTCATCTTGCGTTTCTGGTAACAAGAAGTTATTCAACACGAAGTATTTGATAGCCATTGTTTCAGCTTTGTAAATACCTTTATCTAAATTATCACTGCCTTCTGCAATAATTGGGTAATCTTCAAATTCCCCTGTATCTGGGTCAATCAAACTCATATTTCCTTGAATGGTAATCAAGTTCATATTTTTAGTTTTTTCAAGAGGTGTGAACAATCTATTTACAATAGATAATTTGTAAATCAATCCAACTTCTCTACATCCTTGTCCTAATACTTTACGATAGTAAGATGACTTGATGTATTCATATCCTTGTGCGTCATTGTACCCATCTGTAATGTAAGGTTGTTTTGCTAAATATAGACCTAAATCAAAAATCTTTTTGTATAGAGCAGGTCTTGGCTCTAATTTTGTTTTAGCTACTGCCATTTTCTTTTTCTCCTTTGTTTTCTTATTTTTTTTAATGCCTAGAAAATCATTTATTCTTTTCTTTGCAAGATTAATATACCACTCTTTATCAATAGTGTCAATAGTAATTTTACAAGAATTGTCTATAAGTGCATGAGGTGGACAATTTTGAATTGTATCTTTTCTCATAAAGAAATCTCCCTTTTCGTCCGTTTCCCATACTATCTTATAAGTTTTATTTCCTTTTTGATTGATGTAGTATCTCGACCATTTTTCCTCAAAGTCTACTTCTTGAACCAATTCTTTGTCCAAATATGTTTTCTTTACTTTTTTAACCGCACCTAGATTTTCATCTTTGACCGCATAAATACGATTTACCCTTTGTACTTCTGTTTCTTCACCGTTCACATAATGAACTGTCTTATCGTAACTACCTCCTGTTTTTCCAATCAGTTGAAATTGGAAAGGGTCATTACAAGCATTGATGGTATCTTCTACAGGTACATCACTAATAAAATAATCAATAATAGCCTTTGCTACAATAGAAAATGAATTATGCTTGAATGATGGCTTATAATCGCTCACATAAGCACCTTTTACTTTCAACGAACCATCTTCTTTTTCAAGGATATAATTGTTCACATCTTTAATAATATAACGCTTGATACCCTCAATTTCTAATTCTAGACGTGTTCTCTTTTGCCATTCATTCATAACATCATTAGCTATATCCATTTCGCTTTCATGAATGATAAAAGCGACACCATCTGTATTTACATTAGTAAGTCTAATTGTCTTACATTGTTTACACAACTCAACACATAAATCCGTCAATAGTAACTGTCCTGTTACACATACTGAACGACCATTACGTGGGTCGTAGCAATCACTAAACTGTTGTAATGAAATACCATAAACTGTATTGATAGGTACTTTAAGAGAATTTGCTACTCTCTTATCACCTCTATGTTTAGCGTCAATACGTTCTTTCTTCATATTGAAAAATTTATTAGGGTCTGGTACTGCACGGCTCGTAAGTCCATATTCTTCCATCAATGATGGATATAGGGAAGTTACGTCGGCAATCTTTTGAACATATCCATTCTCGTTTACAATGATTTCATTTTGAACACTCGCATGAACACCTCCCCAGGCGAATACCCATTCCAACCCTAAAAAATCAATTTTAAGTTTCTTATTGAAAAGTACCTCCGTAGGGATATTTTCATCAAAAGCTTGGTAGAAAAAATCCTTTACTTCTTTAGGGATATTGTTCCAATTTACTGTGTCTGGAAACTGAATATCTCTTTCGTCATTGAACTCGCATCTTTCAGCACCTAAAGAGATACTCGCTAACTGTCCATTTGTTCGATATAAGGCTTCTTCTGGTGTCAAGCCTTCTCTTGTGCCATTGAATACTTTAGCCTCTAAATAGTCCATTCTTTCGTCAATTAGACGTGATGTAGAGTCGACATCATGGTGACAATAGGATAGCATTTCCTCAAACTCCTCTTTAGTCCACGGATGGTCTATTTTAAAATCTACAGTTGACTCTTGAATGTCCATGAGCATATTACCTTCAAGTTCCTTTAAGGACTGTTTCAAAGGCATATCCAACATGAGGTCACTTGTTGGTGGTATTTTGATGTACGGTTGGTCGAACGGATAAGTCCATCCGTCTTGATGTTCAACGATAATATAATCGTTAATATCCTTAATAAAATCTGGTGTATAATGGTTTAAAACACCTTTGAGAATATAATTATCATAATGTTTATTGTTATATCCTACATAGATAAAATCATGCTCATTGATAAAATCCTCAACACCCTGTGGGTCATTATGGAAATCATAGAACTTTCCTGTCTGTCTATCTTTTATACATAATAACCAATCATAGGCTGTGGCTTCAAAGTCAAAAGCTACTAATCTACTTTTCCACCCATCATCTTGTTTTCCCATTCTTCAATCTCCTCTTTATAAAAATAAATTCTACCATTTACAGGTAATCTATGATAAGGCAACCCTTTCATATCTTTCCATCTGTCAAGGGTTCTTTCGCAGATGCCCCAACGTTTCTGTAAATCTTTTTTAGTCAATTTTTCCATTCAAATCATCCTTTCTATGTTTATTGAAATAATCAATATCAAATTCTTTTTTCCTAATTGTATATTTTCCTTTATACAATGTTTTTTCTCTACACGCTCTAGATACTTGTCCACCTGTAGTATCATACTCATATCCTATATCTTTAGGAATTCCTGTATATACAACGTCTCCTCGTCTATTAACAACTTCATAAGTTTCTTCTTTAGACGTTGGAGGTTTGAAATAATTTTCAGCTAGGAATGTAATGTAAGGACTCGTCTTATATGTACCCCCTAAAGCTTTGTATTCTGCAGGTTTCGGTGAACGCATATAAAGTGCATAGAAATCTTCTATGATTTCTAATTGTTTTCTTTTACTCTCAATCACAATATCTCTCCTTCCTTGATTTCATAGAATTTATAAGGCTCAATCTCAATAAAATCATCTACTACGATAAATTTGTATTCACATTTGATTGATAGATAAAGGTCTTTATCATCTACGAGAAACTCTCTTTCAAATTTGCCTAAATCCTTGCCTTTGTTGTTGATACCAATGTATTCAGCTATTTTAGGCTCGTCTAGAATTTTAAAATTATCATTGGCTTTCAATATATCCAACCATGATTGATAGAGTTTAGAATTAAGACGAATACCATAAAATCCTTTACTATCTGGCTTTTTTAAATCCGTACCGAATTTCTTTTTATCATGTGCTATTCTTCTATAGTCTTTGGTTGTAGCAATCTTTAAAGATTGCTTTTGAGTACGACTGTCTGTATAAGGGAGAATTAGTTCACATTGAATATCCTGTTCTTTTCTAAATTCTTTAAGTAATTTGATAGCTTGTTGAGTATTATTCAGATACCTAAAATAATCTGAATAAAGCCTATGCCATGATGGTATTTTAAATGTTCTCTCTATCATTTTCATCATCCTTTCTAGGACATCCAGAAAGAAGCTCATTAGGTATAAAATGCCTTGTTGTGTCCATCCCTAATGTGAAATCAATTAATAAAGATTTTTCTCTGCATTCTTGTAAATGCTCACAAAAATCACATCTAGTGAATTGTTCCATTTTATCACATCCTTTGTCTAAAGTTATCTAAAGCTTCTACATTGAAGTCAATCCCATTTGAAACACGTTCGTAAATATCTTCTTCTACAGTATCTTTTGTAATCAACCAATGGTAACTACATTTACTAGTTTGTCCATTCCTATGTATACGTGCCATAGCTTGGTCGATAACTGTACTTGATTGGTTTGGTTCATAGAAAATCATATTACTAGAAGCAAACAAATCTATTCCTGCATTAGCTGAACGATATTGACATACAATAACTTGAATGTCCTCGTTCTCTTGAAAATCTTTCCATATGGACTTGTTTCTTTGTTTCCCATCCAATGTTACATAATTGATTTTCTTCTTCTCTAGAAGCTTGTGAATTTGAGATAGAGAATAGGTGAACTCCGCAAAGATAACGAGTTTACCATTCAAACTGTCGATAAGTTCATCTAGCATTTTTATCTTCTCACATTTAAGTTCATGAAGTTCTTGATAATCGTCTATTACAAAGCCACTACATAACTGTCTTAACTTCACAATGACGGACATAGGATTTCCTATATTCATATCAAATTCTTCTATGAAGTTTTCTAAAGCTTCTTTGTATTTCTTCTTTTCTTTGAGTTCACAATCAATGATATTGTCTGGTAATTTGTCTGGCAAATCAAGACATGACTCCTTATCAATATAATACGCTTTTTCACTTATTTTGTCTAGCAATTCTTGAACATTTCTATATTTTACTATAATTTTAACATACGTACCTGGTAACTGTCTTTGTACAGTATGATGTGCTAGAAACTCGTTATAAGTTCCTAGATAATTAGGAAGAATAAAATCAATTTGAGAATAATAATCTTCATAATGCCCGTTATGCATTGGTGTACCTGTCATGATATACCTATATTTGCTCATATTTTTAAGTTTATGGATGAATTTAGTACGTTTGGTATTTCTATGTGCTATGGAATGTGACTCGTCCAATACGATACAATCCCATGCTCTCTCATACTCTTTTCTTCTCCACACCATATCGTAAGATACAACAACTAAATTTTTAAGATACTTTGCTTTCCTCTTACCTAGTTTTTCAATATCTCTGTTCCATGACCCTTTGACCGATGCAGGACATATAACTAAAGCGTTTTCTATTTCTTTAGCCATAAATAGGTTGTATAAATGATAAAGAACAGGGTAAGTTTTTCCTGTTCCTTGCTCTGCAAATACAGCAAAGCTATTATTAGATGTTAATAGATTAAGTATTTGTTTTTGGTGTTCAAACAGTTTCATTGTCGTATCTCCATACCAATTCGTCAATGGTTTCATCATCTTTGACATTTTTATAATATCCTCTCATTCTCATACCAACAAGTGTACCGATTTCGTCAAAACAATCATCACCACATCCATCATCTTGAAACTCTTTCAATAAATCTACTTCAAATTTAGTCATTTTCTAACCTCCTAAACGTTTAATAAAATTTACATAATAAATACAAAACTATATTTATTATTAAAAATCTTTCTACATAATCCTTGAATTGTATATAATTACGTAGTCTCTCAAACCTATCAATATCTTTTTTCTTATCTTTAAAATATTAAATGCATAGACGAATGAAATGATAAGCATTTAATACAATTAAACAACTAGATATAAAAATTTTTACGTCTGTATTCATTATTTTCTACCCTTCTTTCTTTTCAACATTGCTCTGTGTGATGTAGCATAAGCCACGAACATTCTAAAAGTACGTTTATTACTATATGGTGTCATTATCTTTCACCTCCTTTAAGAGCGTCTTGTTGAGTGACAATACCGTCTTTGTTTCTAAAAACATCTTTCTCTTTACTTTCTTGCGTTTTTCTAAATCTTAAAAGTCTTTCAATATAGACATCTGCGAATGCCCATGCTTCATTGAGTGTATTAAATTTACCTATCATTTCATGTCCTAAATACACTCTATATTCCAAATAGTCATGTTCTATTGAAGCATAAATATTAATTTTATTATTAAGATATTCATCCATATAATTCATTTTAATTTTCTCCTTTACTAGCAATTATCACAGATAAATAATCACAATCACATCTTTCATCTGCACCATATGAAGATACATATACAACTTTAGAGTTTAGATATTTTTTTTCAACCTCTTTTACACGAACCCCCTTTTCTGATATTCCCGTATGGGCATCAAAAATAACTAGCATATTTGAACTATTAACATACTTCAATAATTTCTTTAATTTCATTTCTATTTTCCTCCTTAAATTGGAAATCTCATAATATTCAATATTTGAATATTATACCATTTCGTATCTTTTTCATCTGCAATCATCTTTTTAATTAACTCTAAATCTTCCATGTTATTGATAGGTCTATTTAATTCTACACGATTAAAACAAATATATGAATTCCTATCTTTAGTTAAATAATACAATACATAATAATTAAAATTTTCCATTATAAATCATCATCCTTCCATTTCAAAGTCATTACTAATTCTTTAAATTCTTCATAAAAAGTATTAAAACTATCCCAATCATAGAATTTTGTACTTCTTAAATGATACTTCCCTACAGTATCTACAATGTAATAAAACCTGTAATAACTGTTTTTAACACCCACTTGAATATCATTTACATCCTTGAAAATCAAAGTATTACCATCTTTGAGATATTCGTCAAATCCTCTTTGGTTCATCCATTGCTTATCTATTTCACCCATCTTAAATCACTCCTATCATTTTAAGTATGAACATCAATATTTCAACTATTGCCCATGAAAAACAAACTAGTATATCAATAACTAAAAATCCTTCTAAAAATTCTTTCATCTTTTCTTTCATTACAATAACCTCATAAATTCTATATTAATTAATTTATCCATTTTAGTTCACCTCCTTATATTTTCTCACAAATCATCATCCCAATCATCTTTGATACCTAATCTTTCATTTGCTACTTTATGATATTTTTCAGATAGTTCAAATCCTATAAAGTTTCTACCTTGCTCTTGACATGACACGGCCGTAGTTCCTACTCCCATAAATGGATCTAAAACTGTATCGCCTTCATTACTAAACTCTCTAATAATTTCATCACTAATATTCTTGTTCATTACTGCTCTATGGATTTTATGAAATTCCTTATTCGTATTCACATTTTGAACAATTACATTTCTATAAAATTTACCGTTTACATCAACACCTTTGACACCATCCGCTTTTATAATCAAAATGTATTCATACGTGTTACTGATTTTATGTGGTGTACTTGTTGGTGTTCCATTAGGCTTATACCAAATCAAAATATCGTGGATATAATCTGCATAACGACCGATAATTTTATATACATTCTTTCTGTTCTTACTCAATCCTTGAATATTAAACAACACATACTTTGAAGATACCCTTCTCATTTCGTCAATACACTCACAAATCCATTCAAAATAATCTTTTCTGTATTCCACGTGTTCATACTTCTTGTGTGTGTTGTTTGATTTTAATTCACTTACTTTTTCATTTTTAGTTCCTGTGTCATTATATGGTGGAGAAGTGAAAGTAATATCAACTGAATTATCTTCCATCATCTTCATACCTTCTAAACAATCCATATTGTAGATTTTATTTACTTCTAACATAACTAACCTCCTATAAATTCTTTCAATTTGTATTTTATAAAGCAAAGACTGACTTGCGGTTTAGCTACAGACTTACGAGGGTCAACCCTCATTTTATCTACAGTTCTTAACTCGCTAAAGTTCAATCTTGATTTTGTTTTCTTGCCATTAATGACTACACTTATATCCATTTCTGTAGATACCGCACGGTCATTTTTGACACTTGTAGATGGGACAACAAGTATTTTATCTCTTAAATCCTTTACTACATAGCACCAATGTCCCAAGCACATTTCATGAGGAAAGTTTACATCTAAATTGACATAAACCATATCTCCTTCATGGAACTCAATAGGTGGGTTATAAAACCATCTAGGGTCTTTATTGGAATGTTCCCAGTAAAAATCCCATTGAGAGAGCATATGTTTGTAAGCACATTCTAAATTCTCTTTAGTTACTTCCATAAGCCATTTCCTCCAATTCTTCTAATCTTTCATTTAATTCATCTACTTCTGCAATCAAATCTTCCGCTTCTTCACTTTCTAAATCTGTTTCAGAAATTTTATCTTGAAGTTCTTCTAATTTTTCTTTAACTTCTTCAATTTCTTCTAAAACTCTTTGGTCTGGCTCATTATTGTAATAAGCTTCATTTGTTATTCTTTCTAAATAAGCATCAAACATTTTTATATTCCTTTGATAACCTTTGGCTATCTCCTTTCCTTGACTATATATTACTATAGATTTCTAATAATGTCAATAAATATATGAAAAAAGAGTAAAAATATTTTTTACTCTTCTCTATCAACTGTACATACAATAACTTTTCCTCGATACCCATTACTTCGCCAATCTATTGCGTCACCTTCAAGTTCATAGTCACCTGCATCTAACTTTTTAACAGGTAAATCTAACAATAAATCTGAACAAAATGGTACTATATTTTTTGGTAATAAAATACATTCATGCTTTTGATTTATGTTTTTAACATAAATCAATGCTCCTCCATCCATTATCTCTAAAATATCTCTTACTGTCATTTTCTTTTCCTCCTTATGCACTTACAGTAAATGATTTCTTATAATTCTTTAATTGAACTCCTACAATCCCTCTTACCTGTTTCTTATTGATATATACCTTTTCTTGTGAAATTAAATCACTTACTCTTTGAGGGTTCATAATCTTTTTAGACAAGTTTGCTTTATACGTCTTTCTAATAACCTTACCAAAAGTGTTTTTATGAATTACCAAATAGTTATTGTCTTGACACCAGTTTTCGTAAGCGTCATATAACTGCTTGATTGACACCTTATCGTCTTTATCTCCTGTATATTCAATAAACTGTTCATCACTCATGAATAATTGAATAGTATCGCTACTGTCTCTTACCGATTGCAATTCTTGTGTCATACGAACAGACGGTTCGATAATAAAACCGTTTCTAACGACTCTACATAGTCCTTCTAAAAGCCAATTAATAATACCTGGTATTTCTTGGTCTAATTGGTCTGATAAAGTCCTGTCTGGCTTATCATAATGTACAGGTTTAACTTTTGAAATCAACAATCTTCGATAGAAACCGTCACTTCTATCAAATTTCGATTGTATCGCTCCGTTACCGCAACATAATATCCTGGAATAAAGCTTTGTCTTATATTTAGGTTTTCCTTTCGGTTCAACTTCCATTGTCGTTTCAGCTGTTACAATCTTTTTGAAGTTGGACGTATCATCTAAAGCTTCTAGAGATAAATCATCATCTATAAACATCATTTGTTTATCTAATGAAGTTGTAGAGAATTTATCTTGAAGCCCAATGAAATCACCGATTACAACATTATCATGACCGATAATATGTTCCATCAAAATTGTAATTCTTGATTTACCTTCTCCACCCTCTCCTACAATGAATAAAGCTGTTTGAGCGAGAGTGTTCGGTACTAGACAATACCCTAAATATTCTTGAATGACAGGAATATCTTCTTCATAGAAAAGATTATTGACAAACCTTTTAAATTTAGGACAATCCGCTTTGGCATCATAGTTGTGCGGTATCTGATGTAGTGTAAAAAAGGTGTCACATTCTTCAAGCTTACCATGTCGAACATCAAAGCTGATGTTATCGAACTGTACTTTATACTTGTCTGGTGCATCCAATTTAGTGAACGCTTCATTCTTGACACTCGCTAATAGAGACTCTACTTTGGCGGATAAACGAGTTGTAATAATACCACCTATAATGTTGTGGATGTTGTTTCTAAACTCATTATCGCTTATTTGACCGTATCGTGTATAAAATCTATCATTGATACAATAAAGTTCATTTCTTTTGACATACCATTCGGCAAATTTCTTGTCATTGATATTGACAGTTCCTGTCTCGTCAAAAGAAATCCAGTCTACTTTCAAATCATCTTCATTACTAGAGTCCAATTTTGACTCATTGATACTTTTTTCGACATTATTCGCCTTGTTGGTTTTATCCGTTTTAATCATAGAGTCGACAATCGTTTTTACTTCATCTTCATCAAGAGGGGGATTACACGACTCCTCGTTATACTTCAAAGCTTTTTTTAATACGGTTGCTTTCTTTAATTTTTTACCCAATAGAGAGCCAACGTAACTCGCTAGGGTATTATTACGTCCACCTTCTTCGACCTCGCTAGGCGCTTCAAATGGCTTGTTAGAAAGCATCAAAGTATCTTCATCTACTTCTTCACACAAATACTGTTTCCATTTTTGAGGTAACTCCGCTATTTCATACTCAAATGGACTGTTCACCCACTCGTAGTGAGTACCGTCAATTTGACTTGGTGCTTCTACTGTTTGAGTACCATCCGCCTGAATGTCGATACCCTCGCCAACATCTTTTCTATTTCTAATTCCTTTGACATATTTGAAATAGTAGTGAATACCACCGCTAGGGGTTTCACTCATTACAGTTTGAGGGAGTTCTCCTAACTGTTCTTCTAATCTTTCTAGGGTGGCTACACCATCTGTATTTTTGACATCCACGTCGATACATACGATATTGCTTGTCGCTCCCATGATGATACCTATATTTGAGGTATCTTTGAATTTATCCAATGTTTCATCATTGGATTGTATTTTCGACCAGTTCTTGATGATAGGTCTTTTATCATTTGGTTTGATAGGCATAACAACCCATCCCAATTTATCATAAGCTTTTGCGTATTCTAGCATTATCACTTCCTCCTGTTATCTACTCTATCTTGAAGCCACTCGTCAATTTCTTCCTTGAAACAATGAGGGCGCTTACTTAAAGTATAATGCACAGGCATACCTTTGTCACGATAAATATAGAATGTACTTCGACCTATCTCCAAATATTCAAGAACTTCTTTGATTGACATTCTTTTCATTAATCTTCCTCCTTTTTGTTTTTAAAATTCTTTTTATTAATTATAAATCATCTTCCCACTCTTCTTCTAATTCTTTACTTCTATCTTCAATTCTCTTTTTTGCAATTTCAAAATATTCTTTATCCAATTCAAAGCCAATGAATTTACGATTTGTATTTAAACATGCTATGCCGGTAGTTCCTATTCCCATGAATGGGTCAAGAACAATTTCGTTTTCTTTTGAACTATTTTCAATAAGAATTTTCATTAACTCAACTGGTTTTTCTGTATCATGTAAATTCTTCCCATTTCTATCTTTAGTTTTAATATTTGGAATGTTTAATATATCACTCGTACCACAATTGTTGATTTTTATTCCTTTCCCTTTTCTAAAAAATAGAATGTATTCAAATTGCGACATATAATACTGTCCCATAATTTTATTTCCTTTATTCCAGATTAATGATTTAATAAAATGAAAATCATTTTGTGTTGTAGTATTAAGAATGTTTTGTAAATTAACGTGATTTGTCATTATATAGCAATGGCTACCATCTTTTAATATTCTAAATAATTCTGGTATATATTTATCAGGTGTAATTTCATTGTATGAAAATACTTTTCCTTTTTTATTTATCTCTTTTTGCAACATTCCACCTGAATTACCAGCGTTTCCTCTTGCTGTTGTTCTATAAGGTGGGTCAGTCACCACTAAATCTACGCTATCGTTTGGTAGTTTCTTTAATATCTCAAGGCAATCACCTTGTTTAATGTCATACATTTTCATTAAATAAATCCCCTTTCACTTTTTAAATAGCTAAAACAACGTCCACACATATATTTGCTAGGATTTTTTATAACATTGAATACATGCTACTTCTCTATTAAAGCTTTCAAATTCTACAGGTGCGACTACATAATACCATCTACGAGTCCAATGGTCATAAAATCTATCTAGAATTTTAACTTTAAAATCTTCTCCGCAAGTATTTATTAAATAAACGATTTCTCCTTTTTTAAAATATTCCATTTTTATATTTCCTCCTTTAGCAACACCTATATTACACTAAAATTACACTAAAGTAAAGACATTTTAGACATTTTAAACAAATTTAAAAAATATACCGAAAATTATTGACATATCTAGACTATGGGCGTACAATAAGGGTGTCAAATAAAGGAGGGAACAAAGATGGATAGACAAATTGAATTTACATTAACATCAGACCAACTTGAAATCTTATGTACTTATTTTGGAGTAAACCCAGAAGAACAAGAAGATTTTGAATTATGTGAATTGTTAGACAAGGCTATTGATAACCTCGTTGAATAATCATCTAGTGAAGCGATAACACTTACAACACCTATTAAAAAGGAAAAGGAGTGAATAAAATGAAAAAAGAATTAGGGGATTATCTATATGAACTAGCATTTCAAAAAAGAAATAGAAAGATATGGCATGTTTTTGACAACAACCATAACTTGATAGCAAGTGGTAATCCACCTGTTTTATGGATGGTACTAGGAGCAATGTTCTCAAATAAACTTATTAAAAAAGTTTCAGATTGTGGGGGAGCAATAATTTTGGATTGTGAATGTGTTATAAAGGAGGGAGATTAAAATGGATTTGATAAATGTACTAAAAGGGTTGCCTAAAAATGACGCTAAACATATTTACATTTACTCAAAAAATAATAATTTACTATTACTAGGTAAAAGAAAAGATTTGTTAAAAGTAATAAGTTATTATTTTATGGATTGCAGTGTGGTTGAGTGTGACGCTACCGACCAAATCGTAGGAACTATAATAACTATTGATATGATAACGTACAAATAAGGAGGTGAAATTCAATGTTTAATGCAGATGTAGGTTTAATTTTATGCACACCTTTGATTATATGGGGTGTGGCAATGCTAATGTATGATTTTTTAGGAGGCGATGAAGATGAATAGTGATAAATCAGATATTTTATTACTTACACTATCATTAATTTCCATGATGAGTTCTTTTAAATTGTATTTAGATTTATTATATTCAATACTTTTTTCGAATAAATCAATAGAAAAGAGGAAAAAGAAGAAAAGAGGAAAAAGAAATGAAACAAACATTTAGATTAAGAAAGAAAAATTTTAATTTTGATAAGAAAGGAATGATTTTAAAAGGTGTAGTATCTAATGATGGACGTATTTTTGTAAGAGCATGGGATATATATTTAAACAATAAAGACATCATGAGTGATGAGGAAATAGAAACTTGTTTTATAAACGGTAGTGAGTTTATATGGAGTTATTGGATGAGCGAATTGGAGTCTTTAAATCCTATAATTCCTTTATCAAAACTAGAATATGAATTGTTGAAATATTATATTGGAAACGGTTTCCAATATATTGCTAGGGATGATGACAAAGTACTATTTGCTTATGATTCAAAACCAGATAAAATGCAAACACGAATGGGAGACAACCGAAAACATAAAAAGAATTGACTTTGGTGATTTATTTTCATTTGTTAGACGGGAAGATGAAGGACCTCATTCTATCACATATATCTTGGATAATTGTGAGGTAGATGAAAATGCGTAAGTTAAGAGTCACTTATCCTGCAGATGAACTTTCATTTATGCAGATAGGAGATATTATCACAGATTATAAGGTTGTACATGACTCCCTTACGGCTTTGATTAAAGTCAATACATCCAGTTATGCAAAAGATAATAAATTTGAAGAAAATGGACGTTTTATGTGGTGGGCAAGTGAAAGTTTTTGGATTGGTTTCAACAATATAGAAGTTATTAAAGAAGAAGGAGAGAGAAAGATGAAATACGAATTAAAAAATCCAGGTAAAAGCTGGTGGGTCAAAGGAATGATTGTTGAAGGAGAAATCAATGAAAGAAGTGAAACTTTAGAAATTGACAGTATTGATATTTGTAGATTAAATAAGGATATTATGTCAAAAGAACAAATCATTGAATGTATGAACTATCCTAGATGTGGCTTTTATAAAGATTATTTAAAGGAAATAAAACCTACATTTACAATGCTAGAAAAATTACTTCTAGAACACCAATTAGAAATGGGATATAACTACATTACACGTGATGTAACCAACAATAGATTGAATTTTTTTAGAAATAAACCTATAACTAATGGTAGTATGTGGTTTGATAGAAATGGAGAGTATTACTCTGTATTCGATATGCACCTTACAGAATTATATCCTTTCGTTTCTTGTGAGAATAAAGAACCTACTTTAATTCAAGATATTTTAGATAGATATGAGGTGATTGAAAACGATTTTACATGGAGATATGGATTAGACAAATTAGAACCTTTAGAAACAATCAAAATGACTAAGTTAGATTATGAAATGCTCAAATTTATTCAAAAACAAGGTGCAAAATATATTTGTAGAGATGAAAGTGGATTAATAAATTTATGTGAAAAAGAACCTCGTATTATGAATAATAACTGTACGTGGTGGCCAGGAGGTCAATATGATTATTTAAGTGTTTTTACAAAGCAATTATTCCAATTCGTGACGTGGGAAAGTCAAAAATATTATGTCATAGAAGATGTTTTAAACAACTGTGAGGTGGTTGAAGATGATTAATGATGAAAATGGAAAATTGATACATTGTCAAGAAATCTTTGAATACATTGAGCGATTAGAAAAAGCACTTGATGAAGCGTGTAAGAGATTGGCATACGAAGATGAAATAACGTGTATGCACTTAAAACAACAATACGCTTGGGCTAAAAATAAAGTTCCAAAAAACAAAGAACAAATTAAAGAAGAGTTGATGAAAGATGAAGAAGATTAAAAAGGAGGATTGACAGAAATGAAATACAGAGTCAAAGGAACGAACATCACCATTGCTCGTTATGACTATGATGAACATAATATGGATATAATATTGGTAAGTCCCAAACATTTATTAATCCGTAACTATGAGAATTTAACTAGTAAACAGAGAGCATATTATAACTTCATGAACTATATGGGTAGCAAAGTACCTTTCTCTTTAGATGAGTTAGAGCCTTATGAGGAGGCTTTAATCAGTCATAATACCAAAGTGGGTATAGTCTATGTTTTGTCCATCATATTGATTATTTCAGCTTTTATGTGGGTAATGGATTTATGTTATAACAGTATCTTATTTCTACCATTGTTTGTGACTATATTATTCACATTAATCGTTATCATTGCGACGTGTCTAGCACTATGCGAATTGGAGTTATAATGAAAACACTAATGAATTATACAATCATAATAGTGTTTTATCTTTTAAGAGGCGGATTGGTCGTTTTCCAATATCTCAATAGAAAGGTAAACTCAATGAACAATATACAATGTATTCAATTACCAAATTGATTACATTGTTTGAACAACTTGTCAGTATTGAAATCATCATGCTGTTTATATTCGTTGCTTTAGGCACTATAGAAACGTCATTACATGGATTTTAGAGTACCATATCGGTACTCTTTTTTATGTCGTGGTGTTACGTCATATGTCCATGACGGGAGAATTTTTGTCCTGTCTTGTTCCTGTCTTATTTTGATGTCTTGCTGTCATAGTCTTTAGACATTGCTAGTAAGATATAGTTATGCACAGTTGACTATAGATACATATAGTTATGTTATGATATGTTAAGAAATGTTAAGAGACTAGCACAGGAACAAGACGGTTATTAGCACATGAGTCTATACGTCCTGTCTCGCTTGAAACCCTTGGTATATATAGACTTTTTTATATTACTAGACTATAAGACATCTTTTTATATACTTAAATAAATAATAAATAAATATATAATAATATGGATATTGCTAATAATAACAGATAAGTTAAAATCAGCAGGTAATTTTTACTAAAATGCCAAAGGGTGATGACATGACAGAAGAAAAGGATACCAGTAAGACAACAGGTGAACAGGTTAAG
>ENA-OPCY01000217-OPCY01000217.1-human-gut-metagenome-genome-assembly--contig:-NODE-217-length-45951-cov-4.172085_pt1 | contig 45951 bp, 47 predicted proteins | sample MGYA00241568_ERZ501487 | MGnify/ENA primary metagenome ERZ501487 (study PRJEB25962, sample SAMEA2042574) | human gut metagenome | biome: human gut; feature: human-associated habitat; material: faeces... | reverse complement strand
TTGCGCCCTTTTGTACTTCTAACTTCTCCTTTTCATAAATTATATTTTCAGATTATCTACCTACTATTCCTTTTTAAAAAAAAGCAGGCCTCAAAAACCTGCTTTATATCATCATTTATCTTTAGCTATTTCACTAACTCCATAATTTCACTTTCACTCTTAGACAACAACTTAGAAACAAATTCTAAGCTCATACCATTCGAAAGCAACCCTTGAATCATCTGTTTCATTTCTTGGTTCTTTTGTTCTACTAGTTTATTTGCATTCTCAACATGTCTATTAGCTTCTTCTACTTGTCTATTAGCTTTTTCTTTTTTTTCACGAGCTTCTTCTTTTTCTTTACGAGCTGCATCTTTTTCTTTACGAGCTACTTCTTTTTCTTTGCGAGCTGCATCTTTTTCTTTACGTGCTTCTTCTCGTGCTTTTTGGGCCTCTTTTATTTGTTTTTGAGCCTCTTCAAGTTCAAGCTGTAGTTCGATTCGTTCTTCATTTTCATGCAGTTTTTGAAAATCTTCTATTATTTTTTTCCAACGATCATCCGATATAGTTTCTACACGCTTCTCTAACATCTGAATCACCTCATCACTTTCTATCATCATCTTAATCTTACTATCTTCCATTCCTTTATGGCAATTCAAAAAGTAATAAATCATCTTTTCCTGTTCATTCATGTCTTCTAGCAGCTTATTTAAATCTACTTTTGGCATTTCAATTGTACGTAACTTCATACGATCTTCTTTTTCTTCTTTCACAAAAGGTAAGTCACCATCACATTTGTACCTGAATGTATTACATATATTATCATTTTCAAAAATATTCACATTAAAGAAAATCATAACAATGGTTTCCTTTAGTTGACTGTAGCTTTTCCCCTCCATATCTTGTGAGCCATGAAATCTAGCCGAATAATAAGGAAAGCGATTCATTAAATTATCTTTGGTTTGTCTTAACTGCATTTCTAAATCTACCATCGTTTGATCATCAAATTCAACTAATAGATCCAAACGTGGACTTTTCATTTTACTATAGTCTTTTACCATTTCTGAATTCTTTACAACAACTTTATTCACACTCCTTTCTAAAAATACCGTAAGTAATGATTTTAAGGCATCATTGGCCTCTTTACAATCTTCGCCAAACACATACTTGAAGACGAAATCATTTAATAAATTTGCACTACGCATGAGCACACCTTTCTAGTAGGCATTTCCTACATACTCATATACGAAATTTATTAAACAAATTTTAAAAAAGTTAAAAAAAACAGGCAAAATTTTCTTATTTTCATGTAAATACATACAAAAAAACGTTGATAGATGATGAAAAAATTCTCGCAATCTTTTCATTTTTAAATGTTTTCTCACCGCAAGCAAAAGTCAACCAAGCGATGAAAGCGTATCCATTTAATGAAAATAATTATATACAACAAAAATAATTCATGTTAAACTATGAGTGTTGATTAACCAACTAATCAACATCCATTTTCTAGAGCTGGTACCATTTCACAAACACACTCAAATCCAGCTCTAATTTTTTTTACCCATATAACCCAAAAGACTCCAGATTACTATTCTGAAGTCTTTTTTTATACAATTAATCTTTAAGAATTCTGGTTTAAATCTTCCCCATTTGTTTCAATGACATGTTTGTACCAATAGAAACTGTCTTTCTTTAATCGTTTTCCTGTTCCTTGTCCTAAATCATCTAAGTCTACATAAATATATCCATATCGTTTGCTCATTTCTGCACTTGACGAAGAAACAATATCAATTGGTCCCCAGCTTAAATAAGCTAAAATATCAACACCATCTTTTACACATTCTTTTAACTGCTCAATATGTTGTTGTAAATATTCAATACGGTATGGATCGTGAATTGAACCATCGTCCTCAACCGTATCTAAAGCTCCCAATCCATTTTCTGCAATCATCAAAGGAATTTCATAACGATCCCACAATTGACTCAAACAATTATAGAAACCTAATGGATCAGCTCTCCATTCCCAAGGCGTTGGTTTAAGATAAGGATTCTTTTCTGCTTTAAATGGTGTACCATCATCTGTTTCATGGTTAAATACGTATGAAGAATAGTATGAGATTGCTAAAAATTGCATCTTATTATTTTTTAATAGTTCTTCATCTCCTTCTTCAAATTTTAAATCAATATTCTTCTCTTTAAAATAACGTAAAGCATAGATTGGATATTCTCCGCGAAGTTGTACATCTGAAAAGAAATATTGTTGCATTCTATTTTTCTTCAAAGTACCTACGATATCTTCTGGATTACAACTTTTAGGATATAAAGTACCATCCGCAAGCATTGTTCCCATCACAGCTTCTGGGTCAATTTTTTTAGCTAATTCAACTACCTTAGCACCTGCCACAAATTGATTATGAACTGCTTGATACATCAACTCTTCCATATTATCCGCTTCATCATCGTATAATCCTAATGATCCAAATTGCACTGTTGGTAGTAAATTCACTTGATTACAAACAATCCAATATTTCACTTTGCCCTTATAGCGTTCTAAAAGTACTTTGGCATATCGCACAAAGAAATCAATCATTTTCTTATTTCCAAAGCCCCCATATTCTGTAATCAAATGCAACGGAATATCATAGTGTGACATAGTCATAATTGGTTCCATACCATTTTTAATGATTTCATCAATCAAATGATCATAGAATTCAAGCCCTTTTTCATTTGGTTCCAATTCATCTCCATTTGGAAAGATTCTTGACCAAGAAATACTCGTACGAAACGCCTTAAATCCCATCTCTTTCATTAATGCTAAATCACTTTTATAAGTATGATAAAAATCTATTCCATAACGCTTTGGATAATAGGATTCCTTATCTTCGATTCTTCTATAAATCCCTGCTAAAGTATCTCCACCTTCTTTTTCAATATTAGCTCTATTTAAATTTTTATCATATGCATGGATATCTGAAGAAGATAATCCTCTGCCATCCACATCATAAGCACCTTCAATTTGGCAAGCTGCAACTGCACCACCCCATAAAAAGCCATCTTTAAATCCTGTCGGTAATTGTTTCATTTCATTATTTCCTCCTTATGCTAAATTAGGCACATGACTAAATCATGTGCCTATATTTTTTAAGATTCTAAATCTGCTCCTTGTGATTGAATCACTTTTTGATACCAATAGAATGAATCTTTACGGATTCGGGCACATTCTTTTGGATCATCATCCGTTCTATCTACATAAATAAATCCATAGCGTTTCTTCACACCATTACTTGTTGATAATAAATCAACTGCTGACCATGGACAATAAGCCAAGACTTCAACTCCATAATCCATTGCCTTTTTCATTGCCTTAATGTGAGCTCTTAAATAATCAATACGATATTCATCATGAATTTTGCCATCTTCTGTTAATTCATCATAAGCTCCTAAACCATTTTCTGTAATCATCAATGGTTTTTCATAACGACAATAAATATCTCGGAAAATGTATTCCAAACCTGTGGGGTCAATTGCCCAATCCCAATCTGTAGTATCTAGATTTGGATTTTTACACATTTCAAAGAATCCTGGCTGTGTTTCATAGCCTGACATTTCACCTTTTTTACCAGAACGATTGACTCCCGCAAAACAAATTTCCTTACCATCTTCAGGGCATGCTTTTGCACATTCACTTGCATAATAATTTAATGCCAAGAAATCTGAATATCCTTCTTTAATTAATTCCATATCTCCCGGTTCAATCTTAGGTGCCATGCCTGTCTTTTCTAAATAAATCATAGCCGATTTTGTGTAATGACCCTTAAAATAAATATCTAAATAATATTGATTGTGTAAATCATTCGCATTTTGCGCTGCCATCACATCCTCGGGTTTTGATGTTAATGGATAAACTGGAGCATAGCCAATAGCTGCACCTGCTAATCCATTCGGAACCAATTCATGTACTAGCTTACATGCGATTGCATGTGCTAAATTCATATGATGATTAATTTGATAACGAATTTGGTTGTTACCCTTATATTTTTCTGGAATATAACACTTTTGCTCAATAAATTGAACAATGATACTTTGTTCATTGATTGTTGTCCAATACTTTACTTTGTCCTTAAACTCATTAATGACATATCGAGCATAATATTCAAAATCTTTTACGACTTCTCGACTGATCCAGCCATCATATTTATCTACTAATGCCATCGGTAAATCATAATGATATAAAGTTACAATTGGTTCAATATCATTTGCCTTTAGTTCATCAATCAAATCACGATAATATTGAATTCCTTCTTCATTTACTGGTCCTGTTCCATCCGGGAATACTCTAGACCACGCAATAGAGAAGCGGTAGGCTTTAAACCCCATTTCCTTCATTAAAGCCACATCTTCTTTATAGTGATGATATTCATCACTGGCAATTTCTGCTGTTGCAAAGCCAAATTTTTCATAACTGTCTTTATTGATAACATCTTGTTGACTTAATTTTTTACCATAACTTGTTGCCGCACCTTCTACCTGATAAGCACTAGTACTTGCTCCCCATAAAAAATCTTTAGGAAATTTATTATCCATGTAAATTGCCTCCTACATATTACTTTTTATTATTTTTAAAATATCAATCATTTCTGTACTCATATTGATTTCAGACATAATTGTCATCAAAGTATCTTGAGCATGGGCAAACAGCATCGAATACTCATATTTTTCACAGCTCATTTCATTTTGTATCGTCTCTGTTTGAGCTTTGTGAGCTAAAGTAATACATTCATTAGCTAGTTTCATTTTTTCTTCCGCTAAATCAAAGTCAAATTGTTTGGCAGCTTTTAAAGCTTCCGTTGCATGATTTCTTGCATCTCCAGCATGCAAAATAATCTGCATTGCCACTTGTACTAATTCTTTTTGTTCATCCATACTCATTACTACCTCTCTATTATTTTTATTTATTCATTTTCTGCAGCTTCTTCAGCTAATTTTGTTCTTTCATAAGCCTTAAAGAATGGGAACCATACTGCCAAGTAAATCACAAATAATACAGCCCACCATAATAAAGCTCTCATGTCTTCTGTAATCATAACACTACAGATTGGTGCAGGAATTTGTCCTACCTGAATCATTTTTGAAGGAATATTTAATAAACCTGTACTCATTAAGATCCATACATATACTGGTCCAATAATTGAATTCAACCATGCTGGAATCATTAACACTGGATTCATTACAACTTTTCCACCATACATAATTGGTTCATTAATGTTGAAAATTGAAGGAATAATGAATACACGTCCTAATGTTTTTAATTGTTTTGATTTAGAGAAACACATCAATGCATTTAAACCTAAAGTAGCACACATACCACCCATTGTGATAAATGCCATTGTGAATACAGATTCACTCGTAACAATATTTGTTGCGACTCCACCTGCTGCAACGGCATCAATATTTGCTTGAATACCGGCCATAAAAATAGGTGTTGTAACAGCTCCAAATGTCCAACTTGAAATTCCCAAAGTATAGAAGAATGCAGGTATTAAGCAAATTAAGATAAATCCTGGTAAAGTTTGTCCAATATTAGCCAATGGCATAAAGACTGCAATTACCAATGAATATACATCTAATTTCAAGACATTTACTAAAACCATTGCGATACCTAAAGTAATAAGATTTGGAACAATTGTGTTGATCCAAGCTGTAACGAAATCTGGACAACTACTATCTTGTAAAAAATGAAGTTTTCCCCATAAATGGAAAATTGTTCCTACATATAAACCTACAATCAATCCTACCGCAATACCTGCAGCTCCAAGATTTCCCATTAAAGTAGAAATACTATCCGCATTATCACCTAATGGCATCGCAACCATTAGTAATGTACCAACAGCACACAAACCAGCATTGATTACATAGTCTGGGTGACCTAATTTTTCCATCAATTGGTTTCCCATCATAAATGCAACAATAACTGTAATAATACCAAAGCTATAAGTTAAAATAGGTCCTAAATCTGGTAATACAGGTACAAATGATTTAATAACATTATAGAAATAAATGACTGATCCCGTTAAAATAAACGGAATGATTTTTTGCATTGTTGAAGAAAATGCTGCACTAAATGGTCTACTAAATAGTTTATTGGCTTTTGGTACGAATGAATCTTCTAGCCAACTCATAAATTTGTTCATATTTTTATTCTCCTAATCATCTTTACTAATTTATTCTCTTTGTTATACAATATTCAAAGAGAAGTCTTTCACATGTAGATTTCTTTTTAGCTAAGATTGCCGTCTTAGCTTTTTTATTCGCCTTTTGCGATTTTTTGTGCAAATTCAATCAATCCATTTGAATCTAAAGAACCATAGATTTTTTCTGGAATTACACCAACACGCACACCATAAGGCTTACCGATTTCTTGGAATTTTTCCAAGTCCTTTGCATAATGAGGTCCAAGTAACATAACATCAATACTACTCATGAAGTCTGCAGCTTCCGCATAGCTTCTAGCTTCAATTGTCATTGGAAGTTTTTGTTTCTTAATCAGTTTTCTAGCTCCACTAGCTAAAAATCCACTAGACATCCCAGCACCACAACAAAGTAACACTCTTAAGTTTTCCATATATTTTCTCCTTTCGTTGTTTACTTTTGACACCTACATTATCTGTAATCTTAAAAACTTCATCAACTTTACTTTTGCACCCTAACGTGCACCAATAATAAATATAAATTTGCACTTAAAGGTGCAATTCATATAATTCATCATTTGCACTTTAAAGTGAAATAAGCAAATCGACAAAATATTTTACAGTCGATATAATAATCTATATACATATGTTCACAAAAGAGAGGTATTGTCATGAAAAAGAAAGAACAAGAACTTCTAAACTATTTATCAGAGTTTAGTAAACCTATTCGAAGTGCAGAAATTGCGAATGCCTTAGATATTTCTGTACGCTCTGTTAAAAACTATGTTCACAATATAAACTCACTATATGGTAAAAATATCATTCTTTCATCAAGAAATGGATATGAATTAAATCTACAAAACAATTATTCTTTAGTTCTAACCAATAGTAGTCAACAAATTCCTCAAACTCTTGAAGAACGTTCTTTTTTTATCATTAAACAACTTGTTTTAAATCATTCTGCTCATATTGAAATCTTTGATTTATGTGATAGCCTTTGCGTAAGTTATTCAACCGTTAAATCCATCATATCTAAAATGAATAAAACATATTCTTCTTATGATCTTGAATTTTATTGTGAACATGATCGTGTTCGTATCAAAGGTGATGAAATCAACAAAAGAAAACTATTATCTTATGTTATTAATGAAGAATCCAAATCGAGCATTATGAATGTGAATGTATTAAAAGATAATTTTGCATCAATCGATGTAGAAAAACTTCGAAACATTATTTTTACTACATTCAAAAAATATAATTACTATTTAAATGACTTTTCCTCAATGAACCTTTTATTACATCTATTGATTATTGTAGACAGAGAATTAAATGGAAATGAATTAAATGATGGGCAAAACGAAGTTAGTATTGATAATCAAGTTGAATTGAATTTTTTGAATGAGTTTATAGAGCAATTAGAAACAACATTTGATATTTCCATCAACAAATATGAGCGTTTTGAAATATATATGCTTTTCAAAACAAATGCCAATTTTTCGATTGAAGAATCATCTAAAAAACTAAAAGAATTAGTTGGTGATAATATCATCGAATTAATCGATAAATACGTTGAAGATATCAACAATATTTATATGGTAGATCTTTCTAGTAAAGCATTTAAAACACCTTTTACACTGCATTTAAAAAACTTATTATTAAGAGCACAATCAGGTAAATATACATCAAATCCAATGGCTGAAATCATTAAGAACAATAGTCCATTAATTTTTGATATCGCAATCTATATTTCTTTAGATTTGGCAGAGCGTTTTCACATTAAAATCAATGAAGATGAGACTTCTTTTTTAGCTATGCATATTGGTTCTGAAATCGAAAGACAGGCAGACAATAAAGATAAAGTTCCAGTCGCAATCTTATGTCCAAACTATCATAATATGGCTGATCAAATAATGAATAGTTTGATGCTTAACTTTGGAAATCAATTGAATATGGTTGGTTCTATACCTAGCGAAAATGATTTCAACACTTTAAACAACCCTGTATCAATACTATTCACCACGATTCCTGTAACTACTAAAATCATGAACACAAGTACAAATGAGCCATTAGATGTTGTTTCAATCTCTCCTTTAAATTTAAACAGTCAATTTTCTATCATTCAAAATGCAATTTTACAATCCCAAGAAAAATATAGAGATCGAAAATTAAAGGTTAAATTCAATGACTTTTTTGAGCCAGATCTATTTATAGTGGATTCAAAGCTCAAAAATAAAAAACAAGTTCTAGCTAAACTATGCGATTGTTTACTTGTACAAAACTATGTAGATACAAGCTTTGAAGAAAGTGTATATAAAAGAGAAAATGCTGCTGGAACAGCATTCGGTAATGTGGCTATTCCCCATTCTGTTGAAATGAATGCCATCAAGACAAGTATTGCGGTAGCCATTTCGAAAGAAGGATTTCAATGGGATTCGAACATTGTTCATGTCGTATTATTGTTAGCCATAAACAAAGCGGATAGAAGATCCTTTAGAGCCTTATATGAATCACTGATTTCATTATTCAGTGAAGACAAGGTGATTCAAAAAATAAGAAACTGTACTTCTTTTGATGAATTTAAATCGATTATATACACTGCATTAGGAGAAAAAGAAAATGACTATGAATCCTGAATTACTTTTTATAGACATTGATGGAACTCTATTCGATCATGAAAAGGATGCTATTCCTGAAAGTGCAAAAGAAGCTATCTTAAGTGCAAAATCAAAGGGACATAAAATATTTTTAAGCACAGGAAGACCCTATGCTGACATTGATAAAGAAATACTTGATTTTCCATTAGATGGTATGATTGTTTCTTGTGGAGCCGTGGTTTATGTAGAGAATAAACCAATTTATTGTAAGACCTATCCACAAGAAGAATTAATCAACTTAATTCAATTTATGATAGACAACAACATCGGTTTTTCACTCGATGGAATTCGCAAAAACTATCTTAGTGAAGAAGCATTTCATTGTTTATCTGGTCTTATGTTTAAAAACAACGAAGATTCTGAATTAAGCCGTGCAATGATGGCTAAAAATAATTGTTTTCCATTTGAAGACATGAAAGAAGAAGATTTAAAAGAAGTTGTTAAAATTTCCATCTTCACCAAAAACAAAGAATCGTGTGAAAAACTATTTCAAAGAATCCCAGAATCTCTTGTTGGATTTATGTATAAAAACAACCATTTAGATTTATACAATGGTGAAATATCCATAAAAGGTATCACAAAAGCTACTGGTCTAAAACAAATCACAAACTATTTAAACATACCCATTGAAGATACAATTGCGATTGGAGATAGTCTAAATGATTTAGACATCTTACAAGAGGCAGGTCTAAGCATATGCATGGGAAATGGAGCTGATGAATGTAAAAAAATAGCTGATTTCGTTACAAAAGACATATCCGATGATGGTTTAGCTTATGCACTTAAACATTTTAATTTAGCTGATTAAACCAAAAGACTCCAGATTACTATTCTGAAGTCTTTTTATTTGAGTGCCCTTAAGCACTCTGTACAAAGTTAAGAAAGTTGAAATCCAACTATGAAAATGAGATAAGTAATGGAGGTTATTGTTAGACCTCATCTTTCCTAACTAGAATCATTCATCTAAATATAAACCTTTTATACTTAGATGAATAACAAGGCATTAAACCTTATCATTCAATTCGTTGAATACTACATTGTAGTTTTCATAACCCTTAAGCGAGTGAATATAATCTGTGATAACTACTTTGGCATGTTCAGCAGTCTTCTCATACAAGCCACCTTTAATAGCATCTTGTTTTGCTTCCTTAAGCATTCTTTTCTTCTCTTTGTGAATATCATCTAATCCAACATTGGCTGTAATCTTTTCACCATCCCAATATTGAACATAAGATTTTTCATCTAAATAAGAATCAAAGATTGAAGCTTTTGGCAACGTAACAGTAATAGTTTGTGTTAATTCATTACCACCATCATCCTTAATATTTTCTAAATCATATCCTGCTTTAATCACTGCATTATATGTGAAAATATAATTACTAGTAGTCACTGGATTATCAAATTCTTTACCACAAACTTCTACCGGTTTATGAATAAATCCAACTTCTTTAATAGTTGCTTCTTGGAATGCAATCTCTTCAATATCCTTGTAACAAACAACTGGTTTTTGAATCGTTTGATGTACTTTTGTACCCTTAGAATATCCACCAAACCAAACGCCAAATGCAACTGCCATAATACAAACTAGAACTAAAGCTCCTTGCAATCTCTTGCTCGATTTAACTTTTCTAAATGCTGTAGAAAGTCCGTTTTTAATTCCTTTTAAAATGCTTAATAATATTTTCATACTCTTTTTTCTCCTTTTTGAAATCTATGTTTCAATTTTTAATTTCTTGCTTGTTGATATCTTTAAGCATCTATATCATAATTTGATACAAGCATTTCCTACAGATAAAAGAGTGCGCAAAAAAGAGTATTATTTCGCAGATTTTGCGGAATGGTCATTTGAAATTGATTTGAATACAACTTCAAGATATTATATACACAGTATTAGATTAGTATTTATAACTACATTAGGGGTATTTATGACAAACAAAACATTGGATTATTATAATAAAAACTCAGAAGCATTCATTCAAGGTACAATATCTGCCGATTTGAAGGACATGCAAAACAAATTTTTAAATGAACTAAACGGAAATAAAATACTAGATTTTGGATGTGGATCTGGTAGAGATACAAAATGTTTTATTGAAGCTGGCTATGACGTGGATGCGATTGATGGATCTATAGAATTATGTAAAAGTGCCAGTACATATACAGGTATTCAAGTAAAACACATGTTGTTTCAAGATTTGGATATAGAAAATTATTATGATGGAATCTGGGCGTGTTCTTCTATATTACATTTACCAAAGTCTGAACTAAAAGATGTCTTATCAAAAATGAATAGAGCTTTAAAGGATGATGGAATTATTTATACATCATTTAAATATGGTGATTTCGAAGGAGAAAGAAATGGAAGATTCTTTACAGATTTCACTTTAGATATTTTTAAAGACTTCATTCATGATGTAGATACCTTAATGATTAAAGAATACTGGATTACAACAGATGTAAGACCAGGAAGGGAGGAAGAAAAATGGTTGAATCTACTCCTTCAAAAGATCCATTCTTAGTTGAACATACTGATTTTTCTTTAAGAGAAAAAATCAAATATCCAAATGGTGGAACATCTAATTTCTATGATAACGGAAAAGACATGGTTATTATTGATAAAGATATTTGTGCACATAATTCAAGTGATCCTGTATTTTCATATATGCTTATTACAGATAAACAAAATAACTATATGCATCAATTCAACAGAGTCTTCCGTTTTTAGGCTACTCTCATTTAGAAGTTGATAAATATCTTTCAAAAAATGAAATTGTAATGCCTATAAACCCTACAAGAAATGTTGGAGACAGAAGTGAGCAATCTGATGTTTCTCCACTTGAATTACATTTCGAAAAGAGTTTTTCAAATGCGTATGGCATGAATGCACTTAAATATATAACAAGAGAATATGGTATTTGCGATGAAAATGGGAAGAATTATTTTCTTGATTATTTTGTGCGAACAAAAGATGAAAAATATGCAGTTGAAGAAAATGGTGTAACGTATCATCATCCTCAAATTATAGGTGAAGAAAAATATAAAAACCAATTAAGAAAACAAAATACATGTGCTTCATGGGGAATCAAATTATTCCGTTTTTCAACGGAGGATTGTGCATTTGAAAATCGTATTGAAGATGATATTAAACAATATTTTGGAAATGATCCATCTAATTTTATTGATAATGGTTTAAAGATAGACAGATCTGTTGAATTATATGAACACCAATCTATCAGTTTACAAGAAATCCAAAAAAGAAGGGCTGCTGGAATTAAAGCATTTTTAATTGTATTACCAACAGCGGCTGGTAAATCAAAAATTGTTGAAGAAGATTTGCGTGAGTTTGCCAAGAATAAGAAAGATTTTAAAGGATTAATACTAGTTCCAGGAATTAATATTCTTGCAGACTGGATCCAAAGAATTCATAATTCTTTACCTGAACTAGAAGATAAAATTGATATAAGAACTTATGCATATATGGCAAGACATTATACAGAATTATCTTCTGATTATTATAACTATTTAGTTGTTGATGAAGCTCACCATGCGGTGGCTCCAATACTAAAAAGAGTCATTCAATATTATAATACGGATTTTACAATTGGTTTGACTGCAACCGATCAAAGACCGGATAAGAAAAAATTGGAAACTGTATTTGGTACGTATTCCACTTCATTATCTTTAAAAGAAGCTATGGAAAAAGGTATCGTTGCCAAGGCAAATGTATATCGAATTGAAACAAATATTGATTTATCTAAAGTGCGTTTTAATGGTAAAGATTATGTAAATGCAGATTTAGAAAAAAGAATCAGAGTAACTTCTCGAAATGAATTAATTGTAGATGTACTAAAAGAATACTTTACTACTGGAGAAGCAAGTTTACGCCAAGGTGTTATATTCTGTGTTAATGTTTCTCACGCAAATGAAATGGCACGACTTTTAAATAAAGCTGGCATTGTTGCATCCAGCTATACTGGACAAACCAAAAATCCAACATCTATCATGGAAGATTTCAAGAACAAGAAAATTCGGTTTCTTTGTACTTGTAACATGATTTCTGAAGGATGGGATTATCCTGAACTTGGCATTTTAGTTATGGCTAGACCTACTCTTTCTAAAGTTCTGTATTTACAACAAATCGGTAGAGGTTTACGAAAGACAGACATTAAGAAAAATGTAATTGTGATTGATGTTGTTGATGAATATGGGGCTATGATCAAAGCTTGCAATATGCATACAATATTTGCCAATCCATATTATGTACCATTTGGTGATATCACAATAACAAATTACACTCCTGGAGACATGTTAGTTGTTGATGGTATTGAAGAACGTATTGAACGTATCACTGAAGTAGATATTAATACATTCGAAGATAAGTATGGTGATTATCTAAGTCAGGAACAATTAGCTAGAGAATATTTTGTCAATACCGGAACTGTTACAAGCTGGATTAAAAAAGGAAAAATAAAACCTAGTGTAGAATATAAATTTGGTAGCAAATCCTTATACTTATTTAGTCCTCATGATGTAGAAAAATATCGAAATGAACTAGGAATCAAAGAACATAACAACAATACAATCAAACAAGACTTCTTTGAATTCTTAGAAGAAAGAGATTATTCATTATCTTATAAAATGCCATTCCTATTAGCCTTTATTAAAAATGTTAATACTATTGGCGATGCTAAAATAGACGATGTATTAAATGATTATATTGCATTCTATCAAGATCGAATTGATAGAGGACTTCAAGTAGATCGCAGCACTTGTCCATACAATGAAACCACTCTACAAGATAGAAAAGCAATCTGTAGAAACATGCTGACAAATCCATTTGAAAAATTCGAACGAAAAAGATTCTTATATTATTCAAAAGATTTAAGCATTATCGCAATGAATCATGCACTCTATAGTAAGATGAATAAAGAAGATTGGGATAGAATTAAATCACAAATGCAAGAAGATTTAGAACACTATTATTCTGATATGGATGGAATGTAGAAACGGTTTGACCATAAACAGCCAAACCGTTTTTTTGTAAGCGCCAAATAGGGCACATATCTTTACAAAGGAGCTGAAACTTCCTTATCCGTTACAGCTCCTGTTTGTTATGCTATAATTGTTCTGCTGAATCAAAATTGATAATGAATACTTTCCTTATACTCTTCATACAATTTTTGATTCAATGCATCGCCGCCATCTAAGTTAGCGCTATAAAAGATTGGCGGCTTTTTCATGCCTGAATCCACTAATTTTTGTGCCACAGCAGCAACAATCGAATTAAGCATCATTGCTCCAATTACAGTTGAAGTTGGAGAAACCTTTTGTTCTAAACCATCAATTCTTACGCAAGCATCACCAACATCACCATGATTATCCAAAATAATATCAGCAAATTCATACAATTTCTTTTTTGATGGATGACGAGAAGTCACACTTTTAGAATAAGATAAATTTGTGATAGCTATTACTTTGACGCCCATTTTTTTCGCTTCTGCTGCAATTTCAATGGCTACTGGATTTCTTCCAGAAACAGAATGAACAATTAATACATCGTCTTTTTTAAAGTTAACTTTACTTTGTGCTAGATTTGTTCCATAACCAACACATCTTTCCATTTTGCTTGTTAAAGTAATTGGAGATGTATCAAGCATAATCTCTCTACCAAAGATTGGATTAAATAACATCAAACCTCCAGCACGATAATACAATTCTTCACTCAAAATACCCGCATGACTTGCACCAAAAGTATATATAGAATGTTTATTTAAGATACATGTGGTCAGTAAATCAACACATTCTTCCATGGACTTTGTTTCATTTTTTTCGATGACATCCATTAACTCATGAATGCGTTCTAAATATTTGAATTCCATACTAAGCAATTAATCGAGCAATAAATCCTTCTACAATTCCCCATAAAGAGAAGTCCTGACCACCATAAACTAACATCCATTGTTGAATTGTGTTATTGAAGAAGTAAGCTCCAAATCCAACTAAGAATACCATTACGATACCACATGCAGCGGCTCCAATAATACATCCACGAACTCCACCTTTGGCATTACCAATAATAGCAGCACATCCAGTTTCAAAGAAACAAGTTGAAATCAATGGAATTACAACTGTTGGGAACATTCCACTAGTTAGTAATAAAGTAATAATTGATGTAATCATAGCAACGATAAATCCAATTAATAAAGCATTTGGTGCATAAGGGAAAATAACTGGAACATCTAATGCTGGAATAGCATTTGGAACGATCTTATCCGCAATACCTTTAAATGCAGGAACGATTTCAGCAATCATCATACGAACACCTTGAAGCATTACAGTAATACCAACACCAAAGTAAATAGCGTGTGTAAAGATATATGTGAAAATACCAGTAGTTCCACCTGCATATCCCCAAATAGTTCCAGGATCTTTTCCGTTAGCTACTAAGATAAAATATAAAACAATGTAAGTAATCGCAATAGTAATTGATCCAGTAATTGAGATTTCTCTTAAGAATCCTAATGATTTAGGTACGTTTAAGTCTTCTGTAGAATGTTCTTTATTTCCAAATAAAGTTGCTAATCCTGCAGATAACAATGATAAACATGTTGTTGGGTGTCCAATTGTGAATGAATCATCACCAGTAACAGATTTTACCAATGGTCTCATCAAATTTGGAGAAACAATCATATATACTGCAGTAAATACAGCAGCTAATCCAATTAATTTACCACCAGTTAATCCAGCATCTACACCTGCAGCAATAAATACAAATGGGAACCAATATAACATATGTCCAGTTAAGAAAATAGATTTCCATTTTGTGAAACGAGCCACTAATACGTTAACAGCAAACGCAATGATCATTACAATACCAATCTGTGTTCCAAATTCAGCTCCAATATCCACTGTTTTACTTGCAACTGCACTTGGTGTTACTGCATTAAAAGCAGCCGAAATTCCATCAATAGAATTACCAGTAATTAAACCAGTACCACAAGATAGAATATAGAAACCGATTGCCGTAGTTAATGTTCCACGTACAATTTCAGAAAATGATTTTTTCTGAAGAATCAAACCAATACAAGCAATCAAGGCAAGGAATATAGCGCCTTGATTGAAGATTTCATTAATAATAAAATTTAATACTCCCATACATACTCTCCTTATTTACAATTTTCTTCTAAGTAAGCTAAAGTTTTTTCTTCTACTTCTTTTTTGTTCATGAAATTTTTAATAGCCACAACAGGAACCTGTGCACGATCTTTGATTCGATCAGCCAATTCCTCAGAAATAAAAATTACATCACACTGGTTTGCACAACATGAACCAACATCTCCACAAAATGCTTCAATTTCATAATTATGTTCTTTTGCGATTTTTTCTACATTCATACGAAGCATCAAGCTAGAGCCGCATCCAAATCCACAAACAGTTTGAATCTTTGGTACTTTCATTCTTTCTCACTCCTTTCTCTATTTATCCTGAAACAAAGAATATAGTTCTTCTTCGCTTGTGCAGGCAACCATCTTTGCCACTATCTCTTCATCCATTAGTGTAGTGGCAACACTTTGTAACATTTCTATATGACTTGTTTTATCTGTACAAGCCAAACACATTACAATTCTTACGGGATCGTTATCACAATGAAATTCAATATCATTTTTAAACGTTGCAATTGAAATATCTGATTTTTTTACATACTCACACGGAGCAGCATGAGCCAATGCAAATTGAGGCATAATCACTATATATGGTCCTAATGTTTCTACACTACTTATCATATTTTCAACATAAGGTTCTTCAATTGAACCACATTTAACTAAAGGCACACTAGCTATACGGATTGCTTCTTTCCAATCCTTTGCTTCTAAACCAATTTGAATATTTTGTAATTTTATTCCTGTACTCATCTCTATTTTCTCCTCAATCATGTAAACTCAAAATCGACTCTATATTCTTACTATTTTTTAATAGCTCTATGTTTTCTGGTATATCCAATATATTGGCAATATTTAACAATTGTGATTCTTCCTTATCACAAATTCCTAAAACAACAATCGCAATAACCGGCTTTGTATTAAATGACCCAAAAGGTATTTCATTTTCCAAAAGCAATAATGATACACAATTTTTATTCACTCCATCATCTTTGCCAGCATGCACATAAGCAACTTTAGGAGTAATAACCATATAAGTTCCAAATTCATTTACTGCCTGGATCATCGTATTTACATACTTACTTTCAATATCTCCTTTAGCAACTAAAGGTGCTGCTGCTTTTCGTATTGCATCTTCCCAAGATATTTTTCCTTTCGAAATTGAAACATCATTTTTCGAAATATACTCACCTAAACAATGATAATCATGTTCTACAACTTTATTCTCATTCTTATTAAAGAACAAGGAACACATTTTCATAAATGATTCCTGAAACAATGTATTTCTTATCATTTCAATGTCATTCTGTTTTAATAATGGATTGATATAAATCACATTCGTTGATTTCACACTCATATAATTTGTTGATATGATCAAATCCACCTCATGACTCTCTAAATATTTCTCCGCCTCTTCAATCGAATAAGGTCCTACAATAAAACAATCTCCAAAAATTTGGTACATACGAGATTTTAAAATAGAGCTTGTTGCCAACCCAAAAGTACAAACAATCATAATAACTACTTTTAAATCTTCTTGTACTCCTGTTTCAAAAATAGAAGCAAGATATAATGCAATATACGATATTTCACTTTGATCAAAATTTAAATTGTATTTAGTTTCATACACATTCAATTCTTTTTTTGTGAATTCATACATAACACCGATCGCAAAACGCACCTGCTCATCCAATTCATTACGAATATGAATGTTATTCCTACATCGATAAATTGCTGCTCGAACATGTACTGTTAAACTGCGTATGATATCTTTCATATCTTCAGAATCAAAGTAATGTATCTTCTTTAAAGATGAAATCAAATGTTCACTTATTTCATTTGCCTCATCTTCAACCTTTGAATCCAAAGTTAAAGACCCCTCCACTCGTTCACCTAATAAGAACGAACTAATATATTCTTGATCATTACTATCCGAAATTTTCGTAGACAAGATAGAATTGATTCTTTCCATGTCTGGACTTTGAATTGTCGAATTTTTTGTTTTCATTAACCCCAATCGATTCAACAAAAAGCTTAAAACAATGGAAATTCGATCTCTATCTACATATCTAAATCGAAATTCATTTTCAATTACTGTTATCAGCTCAAATGAAACTTCTAGATTTCTTTGAATACCATCATTATTTATGCATAGTTCATAAACAATTTTCGAATGATCATTTGTAAACAACAAATCAATAAACAAACGCCGAATATCAGTCTCATCTCCTTCAAGGCTTGTACCAACACCCTGATTTTTTATTAATGAAAGATGATATCCATCAAGAAATTTTTCAATAGTATTTAAATCATTAATTACTGTTTGTTTACTTACACCACAACTAGAAGCAAGAGTCATAAATGTATTCACATCATTCAATAACAATGATGTAACATAAATAACAATTCGCTCATTCTTAGAATAAGAACAGCTTAAATCATCAAACAATACTTCTTGTTTATTCTCTATCCATACACCCTTACCAGGCTTTCGAACCAAAGAGATTCCTTGTTCTTTTAAGTAAGCAGAAATTACTTCTAAGTCTTTACGCACCGTACGATTGCTCACTTCAAAATTAGACGCAATCACATCATTAGTCACATACGAATCGCGGCTTAATAAATATTCAATAATGTTTCTCTGTCTTAAAGTTAATGCAATCATATTTCTTACCTCATCTATAATTTAATCATTTTAAAATTTTACCTCAATACAAAATATAAACCAGCAATGTGGCACTTTTTTTTAACAATTAATTTAAAATGATTGCGGTTTCACAACAATTTTATTAACACACAAACTGCATCATTGAACAAATTTTAAAGTGGCAAGTTTAAGTTTCGCTGCATTCTACATTCCCTACTACACCACACTATTTCCAAAAAATTACACAAGCGTGAATTGTTATAAAACTGTAATTAAAAAAAGGAACCCATATTTGAGTTCCTAAGTAAAACAAGATTTTAAACTAATCTTGTTACGATTTGTGTTAAAAATGCAAGAAGGACTCCACAAGACGCATAGATTCTTGTTTGAGGTAAATCCTTTTTCAATGCATAGCCAAGAATAAAGAATCCTGCAACCGGCATACAATAAGAAAATACAAATGCCAAAGCATTTAAGATATAACTCTTTAGAAAATTCAATTTGTGACTCATAGTTTCATAGCCTTTTCTTTATTTAATAAAAATGGTCTTAAGTATGCGACTGTTGAACACATTGGCAAAACATCATCATTTAATGAAATATTCAATTCATTAATTATATATTTTCTTCTCTTTTGAATTCGATTCCACAATTCTGGTTCTTCTTGTGCAATCTGTTTTCGTAGATTTTCATCCGCTAATAAAACTGTACTTTCTGCACTTGTACCAGCATAGCCTGATTTTGATGGAATAATATCAATTTGATACAACATGCCACTTTGTACTAATTCTTTACTATTCTCATAAATATTTGATGACATCCACTCTTCATCAGCTGTTAAATGCCCAGGACACAAGCTCCAATTGTATTCAGTCTTTGGCATTGTTTCTTCAATTAAATCATAAACTTCGCCACCAAGCATTCCACAATGAACTTTTTCTAGCCATACTGCTACGGATGAGAAATATGGTTTTACTAATACATCTAAATAATCTTGAACAGCTTCATCCAATTCATTACTGTCATGAACTGCATAACCAGCTCTAGATGAGAATCCACCTTTATATCCAATCGATAAACTGATTGGATCTTTTAATTTCACTGTGTTCGTTGTTGGATAAATATTTGCCTTGATAAATCTAAGTCCAGATGCCGCAATTGTAACTACACTATTTCTTTGTCCATATGCATTTAAGATGTTTCCCAATTCCATTTCAGAAACACCTACATCCAAGTGATTCATAGCCTTCAAAATACAGTCACTCGCAAGGGCAGCTCCAAATTCATAGTGAACAATTTCATTTACATTGTTTGTGCAACGAGCACCATCTTCTCCAATAAATAATCTTGTTGCATTAAATACATTACTTCCAACAAGTTCTTTAATTGTATCTACAACATAATATGGAACATCGAATAATTGAGCATTATCCTCATACTTACTAGTGAAGTTTTTCCATCCAACAATGCCTACCTTATCGCCGCTTTTAAATTCACAACGTTTTAAGATATCTTTGATTCCTTCTTTAACATCCATAGGTTGATTAGGTAATGAAAAGTGTGGGCAGTGAATAGATGTATTCTTAATTCTCGCTTTTGAAGCTTTATTTAAATTTTCATTTCCTAGAACCATATAATGATTACCATTTGAATTCAAAACTAATAATGCTTCTTCAAATCTAGGTAAAAATCCTGTCAAGTACTCAAAATTATTACCGTGTTCTAAATCTGCATAAATCACTAATGAATCAAAGTTTTCACGATTCATTCTATCTAGCACTTTATTTAATCGTTCCTGCATTGTTTCATCAGTTAACTGCACTGGAACATTTGTGCAATCGCACTCAGGTAATTTTACATTTTCATATTTTACTTCCATAAATCTAATCTCCTTAACTAAACACAACTTATGCCTACTTGCCAGTTCATATTTGATAGTCAGTTATAATTTTTTGAGTACCCACCTGTTTCCTCTTTGCAGAAATATTGTCGCATTTACTTCTTTAAAATAGGATGTCTATAATTGGATGTTTTAACTTAGGGGAATGAAATGGGAACTCAAATAATTTTTTATTCGATTATTTTTATCGCATTTTTATAATCAGAAATGATATAATCTGCTTTTTCGCAAGGAAGCATTTTATTTTTATTTATTGCTACCACTTTATAAACTCCAGCATTCTTTGCTGCAATAATCCCTGATATAGAATCTTCGAATACTATACATTCATCTTTTTTTAAATTAAGATTTTGAATACATTTCTCATAAATTTCAGGTGAAGGTTTTCCTTTGAAACTATAGTCGTTATAAATAATATTATTCCAATCAAACCATTTATATAATTTTAAATTTTCATAATGAAACCTAATATTATCTAGTCCCGATGCTGTTGCAATAGCACATACATAATTTTTCATTTTTAAATCATCTAAAAATTCTGGCAAGCCGTCAACCAACCTATAATTTTCTTTGTCTGCCTTGCAAAAATCTCTGTATATTTTTTCTTTCTCTAGCTTTAATGTATTGATATTTTCTACATCATCACCTAAAAAATAATGTATACTCTCTTCTATATTTCTTCCATGAATGTAGTTGGAGAATTCTTCATCAGTTGGTTTTCTATGTATTAAATTTTTTAAAAATAATGTCCATGATTTTTCTAAAATTTCTTGATCAAAAATCATAGTACCATTAAAATCAAATATAATTGCTTTTATCATAATATCTTTTAAATTTAAATCAAGCACTCCATTATAAATTCTATCTATCAAATTTCAAATAGTATTTATAAGCTAAACGAATCACTTCTGCCTCTTTACCAAATCGAGGAATTCCGTGGCCAGCCAATGCAAGATCCGGTTCTTCTTTTAATTTATATAATCTTTCAAAGGATTCGCCTAATTTTTTAGAGTTATAAGACAAGTCTCCTTTCCATCCGGTTCTTGTAAATTCTCCCCATTTTCCATCTGTATAAAACATATCTCCACTAAACATAACATTTTCATCATCAATTCGAACAAAGTATAATAATGTTCCATCTGTATGTCCTGGCAAGCATAATATCTCAAATTCTAAGTCACCAATCTGTAATATTTCATCTTTATCAATCAAAATATCAGCTTTACAAGCTGGCATAACATGATTTGTACAAGGACTATATTCTCCTAAATGACCATCTTCTAGCATTTTAGCATCTTCTTTTCCCATTACAATTTTTGCACCACATTTCTGAAAATAATGTGCACATCCAGTATGATCGTCGTGGGCATGAGTTATTAATACATGTGTAATTTTGTTCTCATCAATATTCCAATATTTTAAATTTTTAACAATTACATCTAGTGCTTCTGGGCTTCCTGTATCAACTAACACATAACCATTTGAATGTTTAATAGCGTATGCATTACCTAAATATCCCCAAGGTCCTCCAGAAATCCAATAAATTCTATCATTAATTTTCATATAATCACCTATTTGCCTAAATCTTTCTTATCATCAAAACCAAAAAACCAAGTTAATACAAACGTTACAGTAAATACTAATACTATTCCAATTATAGCAAGCATAAAGTTGTTTCCACCTGCTGGATCCAAGAACTGAGGCAAACTTAAAAGAGAAACATTAATCATTTGGAATACTTTAACTTTAAAGATTCCAAAGAATAATCCGCCTACAGCGCATCCAATAAAAGAAGGGATAATTGGTCTTTTGTATTTTAATGTTAAACCATATGCACAAGGTTCAGAAATACCGGCGGTTGCAATAGAAAATGCAGCAGAACCAGCGATTTGTTTTAAATCTTTATCTTTTGTTTTCAACATAATTGCAGTTGATACAGCTAACTGTGAAAAGTTCCATGCAGTAAATCCAAGCCATAAGAATGGATCAAATCCTAAATTTGTCATATTTGATAATGCTACTGGCATAAAAACCCAATGACTTCCTGTCCAAATAAATAATGGCATCAAGAAACAAATTGCAAATACACCCAATACTGCATATTTGTTATAAATTACTAACATTGCATTTGCAATCAATTCTCCGACAATTGAACCAAATGGACCTGTTACAACCAGTGTTAGTGGAGCCATAATTAAAAACGTTGGGAATAAAGATAGCATTCCTAATTTAGTGAAAAATGTCTTACTTACTAGTTTTTCAAGCTTTGACTGAACCCAAACAGTAAACAATACAGGCAATAATGAAGAACTATAAGAGATAGCATGAACAGGTAGACCAAACAAACTAATACTTTCTCCATTATTTACTAAATTAATGAAATTAGGATGCAGTAAAATACCAGCTAACATTAAACTTAATACCGTATTACATTTGAAATATTTTGATGCACTATATGCAACTAATACAGGCATAAAATAGAAGAACGAATCACCCATTAAATTTAGCAAAGTATAAGTTTGACTGTCTGTACTTACAATATTTGTCAAAGTTAAAATAGTTAATATTGCTTTAAATAATCCAGCAACTACCATTCCCATCAAAATAGGGCTGATAGTTTGTGAAATTGCATTTAATATTTGACTACCATAATATTTAATTCCTTTAGGTCCTTTTTCTTCTTTTGTTTCTACTGGTTCTTCTAATTTGGAAACATCTATACTTGTTCCTTCCAAGTATTTTTCTACAGCTTTATAAACTTCATCTATTTCATTTCCTACAACAACTTGAATCTGACCCATTGTTTTCATAACTCGAACTACGCAAGGTATTTTTTCTAGCATTTCAACATTTACTTTTGAGTTATCTTTTACTTTAAATCTCAGTCTGGTAAAACAATGCTTAACTTCTTCAATATTTTTACCTTCACCTATATATTTAATAATATCTTCTGCATTTTTAGAATAATTTGACATTTATTTTTCTCCTTTCATAATTTAAAAATTCATTAATGTCGTATACGATTAAATTCGATTCATAAAATAAGTTATCAACAATATCTTTTCTCTAGTATCATCCTCCTATAAATATGTGTTAAATGCCATTAAAAGGCGCCTATTTTAATTTCATTTAACAAAAAAAACCTAAAACATAATCAAAAAACAATTTGATTTGTGTTCTAGGTTAAGCCCTACTGGTAACAATCCTCTCGTGAACATAATCGATTTATATGTAAAATCAAGTATAGTTTTTCTTCAATTGACAATCGCCATTTAAAAAGTTCAAATAAATACTCAGAAATTGAATCTACGCAATCTGAAGTATCTGGATATGAGTTTTTCATTGTCATATACAACTCTTTATTTTCACTTTTTATTTCCTCCTTACTTCCAATTCGTTTTAATAAGTATTGAATATGTGAAACAAATCTTGAATAATTCGCTCCATCTTTGTTAATACTTATATCGAATTTATTTTCTATCAGTTTTGTAATTTCACTAATAATCACTTTATTTTCTGCATAGCCATCTATTTCTCCTGCTTTTCTGGCTTCTGCATTTATAATATGTAAACTAATAAAACTAGCCTCTTCTAATGGTAATTTTATATTTAATTTTTTTTCTATCAAAGACAACGCATATTTTCCTATAGCATATTCATTTTCATACAAGAATTTTATATCTTGAACAATCGGAAGAGTTATATTTAATCTTTCCTTATACCTTACTATAGCAAAATTGATATGATCAGCTAATGTAAAGATAACATTAGGACTAAAGATATAATCCAGTTCATTTTCTGCGTATTTTATAATCTCTTCAGAGAGTAACAAAATTTCTTCAGGAATTTCATTTATCATATGAACATAGTTTTCATCAATACCATAATATGTCTTTTGAATAACGGCTACATCAATTTCAAAAGGAGGCTTTTTGAACCCTATCCCTTTTCCAAAAGCAACCAATTCATTATTATCATCATCAAGGCATATAGCTACGTTATTATTAATGCATTTAACAACTTTCATCTTTTATCACCTATTTATCATCATTACAACATCTTTTATAGTTACTTCCTCTTTATTTGTGAATTCTATATTCAATCCTTTACTTGTCACAACAACAGGTGTTGTCAAATCAGTATGATGTGTTTCAAAAAAATCTCTATCAATTTTTAATAATGGCTGTCCTGTTGTCACTTTATCATTTTGATTAACCAACAATTCAAATCCCTTTCCATTAAATTCAACGGTTTCTAACCCAACATGAATCAAAATTTCAATACCATCTTCTGTTTCTATGCCTAATGCGTGCTTAGTACTTGCCACTGCAACAATTTTACCTTTACACGGAGAATATATAGTATTTTCATTGTATTTAAATGCAATACCATCTCCCATAATTTTTTCGGCAAACATTTGATCATTTACATCTTTTAAATCTACACACTTCCCATTAACTGGAGAATATATTTGAATCTTTTTTTGTACTTTGAATAGATTTTTTAACATAACACCAACTCCTTATAAACAAAAAAACTCTTCGAAACTTCGCAAACATGCAATCCAAAAACACATGTAGGTAAAGCCTCAAAGAGTAACAATCCTGTATTCGCTTACATTATAATCTTGATAATAAATAATGTCAATACTTTTTTCCTTTTCTAACCATCCTTACCAAATACTGTTGATTAAAATATGTATAGCCAATTGACTATGCATATTTAAACTTAACTGTGTAATCTTTGTAAGCATCCTGATCCGTAATCCACTTAGTCATGTGTTCCTCAAATGAAGTTTCAGCTTCTTGAGGCAATTCAGACTTCATAGCCGCATCATTCAATCTTTTCTGAAGTTTCCTTTGAGATTTGTTTAAATCCTTATCACCTACTGGATTGAAAATAGTTTGATTCTCATTAATACTCTTATAAGTATCAAGCATCAAATGCGTTTCTACCTCTTGCTTTGGAGCCTTAACTGTTACTACCTTAGTTAATGTATTGGCAGTAGCCTTAGTCTGGTCCAAATCATAAGTAACAGTAGATTTCGCACAACAATCATACTCAACAGAATTGTCATACCACAATGGAACAGGTCCAACCATAGCTTGTGATGTAGCAACATCTGTATCATGAGCTTCTGTTTCAGCAACAATCAACTTACCCTTTTTCTCAATCTCAACATTAATAGTATTAACCTCTTCCTTTGGTGGATTCGCAAGTTTATATATTCCAATGCTCGAAAAAGAAATAACCAATACAGCTATCGTAATAAAAACTCCCTTAATCTCTGGATGCTTTTTAATAAAAGAAACATCCTCATAATCTTTGTCATCTAAATAATTCATTTTGTTTTCCTCCTATTTTCATTTTGTTTTCCTCCTATTTAATATGAAACATGCTGTGTATTAGGCATGTTGAATAAACTGTGAATTGCTGTTCTAAAACGAGTAAATAAACCATCTTCAACTGGTTGATCATAACCTTTGATTTTTAGGTATGCATCCACAAAAGCTTCTTTAAACTCTTGTACATCCATTTCAAAAGGATAGTACTCATTTAAATCTTTGCTCTGGATATAATCAGCCATCTGCTGTAAATGCTTAGTAAACTGAATCACTCCAGTACCATAGAAATCATCAATCAAATGAGGGAGTCTAGATAAGAAACAAACTCTAAATCCATGATAATCCTTCTTGATTTGAATACGATTGTTTGTGAATACAACAACCTTTTCAATTCTCATATTCTCATATCCAGCATCCTTAAGAAGTTGTTGAATAATTTCCGCTCTAAAATCCATCTTAGCACCCAAGTGACTATCAAAATTTTCATATCTACCAACCTTGTACATGTCACCAGCCTCATCAATATAAACATCTCGCTTAGAATTCTTAACCTCAACAATTGTTGCCACACCCTGCTTCAATACAAGAAAATCAAGCTCTGTCTTGTGAACACCATCTGACAACTGAAGATTTCTTAGAACAACATGATTGGATTTCATATAACCCAAATATTGTTCAACCCTATCTTCACCAGTGATTCCAGACTGTTGAGCACGAACATGATTTGAAAATATAGAAGCCAATCTAGACAACTTCTTCAATTCTTGATTCGCTACATTTCCAGCCTCATTATTCATGATGTGCAAACGTTTCATAATATATGACATATGAACATATTCACTAGGAATATCCAAACCATCTTCAAACACAATCTGAGCCATCTCTTCTTCTAATAGATCCATCTCTGGAAGAAGCTCTTCTCTAGAATAAACATTCTTACTTAAACCTTTCAAACTACTTAATAAACTCTCCCTACTCATCATTTTCTTTTCCTCCTACTTATTAGCATTACTCTGCTTTTTAAACTCCGATACATCCTTTACATGCATTTGGTCCGCAAACTTTCTATTTCTTTCAATCTTCTCTATTAAACGAATCATGCGTAAACGATTATCAACAGTTTTCATAACTAACACCAATCTTTCTTCTTGCTATCTTTAAGCATCTATATCATAATTTCATTGGAGCATTTTCTACAGACAAAAGAATGCGTAAAAAAACACACTTTTTCGCACTTTTTGCGAAATACGAAATGAGGGCATAATAATGAGTGAACAAAACAAAAAGGAGTTTCAAACTCCCTACGAAGAATATCGAGTTAAAGCTGGGTATACCAGAGAAAGTGCCAGTGAAGAACTTAATGGCATTTCACCAGACAAAATCTACCGAATTGAAAAAGGTAAACAAACAGCTGCACCAGACATTGTTCTACAACTAGCCGATTTGTATCACGCACCTGAACTATGTAACTATCACTGTACACACAAATGTGAAATTGGACAAAAATACATTCCACAAGTAGACGTACAAGATTTACCAAGCATTATATTAAGTACAGTCGCAACATTAAATGATATCCAACCATTAGTAAATCGATTGATTCAAATCACAATGGACGGAAAAATATCGGACGATGAAATTCCAGATTTTGCTCTAATCAGCACAAAACTAGACGAAATCTCAACTGCATCTGACGTATTAAGATTATGGATAGAAAAGACAATTCAAGTAAACAAACTAAATGGATCTCTATTCTATGAAGAAGTAGACAAGCTAAAAAAATAAGCAAATTCGATTTTGAATTTGCTTTTTAATATACTATTTAAAATAAGCTATTTTAAAACCCTCATCCAAATACTCTACATCAAGATCAGGAAGTTTATCATTAAAATAATTCACCATGTTTTTTAAACCACCAATCTCACAACCCGCATGATTTACTACAATCATTGGCAAATCATTATCAATCGCATACTGAGCATCTTTGTAGTTGTTGATTCCATCATCCGCAACAATGACTACGTCTGGATTGAATTCTAACATTTCAAAGATATCTGTTCCAGCACCAGTACCAATAGCTAAACGAGATACTTCTTTATTTACATCTCCAAAAACATAAACACCCTCTTCACCATCATCTTTTAATACATTTGCCACATGTTTTGCTAATTGTGAAACGGTTTGTTTTGGAATATCTGCACATTGATAATACGAATTAATAACTCTATTTCTAAAATCAAAACCAAGCTTTTTAGCCCATACATCACTCACACCATATTCAGGAATAGAATCCCAAACATCATGACAACGATATACACAAATATTTCCCTTACTTAATAATTCCTTCTTATATTCTATAGACTCTACTAATTTAGTTTCCAAATGCGTACCCGTAGTATAGAAAACGTTCTCATGAGAAATAATAAAATTAATCCCCTTTTCTAATGCCTGTTCAATCACCTTATTTGTAGCCACCCAACAAATACCAATCTTCTTTACTTCTTGATTTTCATTTCCAAACAAAATACGATCTCTAGTACAACGATTCCAACGAACCCAAGTACCCTCTTGTTTTAGAATTTCAATTACATCTTTAATCTTCATGATTTTCAATCCTCTCAATAATTTTTCCATCTGATGATTCACATCATCAAAATAATCCGCCATAGTCCCTTTATCAATTAAAGAATAGATATTTTTGTTACTGTGTCAATTGACATCAAATCCTGAAACAATTCGTTTTTATGGTCAATCCACCTATTATTTGTATCAAAAGTCATTAAATCTAGATTCCTATCAATTTTTATTTCATTGACCTCTATACCATACTTTTCAAATATTTTATATATTTCATCATTCTTAGAAACAATATTAGTCTGAATCAATACATTAGGATGATCAATTTGATTGAAAAAAGGATAATGAAATATCTTTTGAAGAACGACTAAAAATAATGTCGCAAAAACACCAATAAAAATCAATCCAGCACCAATACATGCAGCTATGCCAGAAGTAGTCCACATTCCAGCTGCTGTTGTAAGCCCTTGAATCAAATCATCTTTCACAAAGATTACGCCAGCACCAAGAAATCCAATTCCACTAACAATTTGTGCTGCCACTCTAGCTCCATCCGCCGTCGACACATCAAAAAACGCATATTTAGAAATAATCATAAACATTGAAGATCCTAGTGCAATAATCGCATGCGTTCGAATCCCAGCCGATTTATTTCGACTAGTCCTTTCATATCCAATGGCACAACCACATAAAGTAGCCAACACGATACGAAAAATCCAATTTAAATATTCTAGTTCTGAATACAAAATATCATCTCCAAACTCAACTGTAATACATTTGTTTTAGTTTACTTATTTTCTCTTCAGTCAGAACATACTCCCACCCCAAAAATTTGTCAATTCAAATTGAAAACATCTTAGAATTATAATACCATCCTGAATCATTCAATATTTTACGACAGAGTTCTTATCCCTTCATACCAATCTCTTTTTCAAACTCATCCGTCATCATATTTGCCATTACTTTGAATATAATAAAAGCCGTCACATTATGCAACGGCAAGCCTTCTATGAAATTTATATATATGAATAGCTAATAAGATGATTAATACAATCGACACGATTCTATGAAGAGTTAGCATTATTGGATACTCAACCAACACTAATCCGAGTATTCCTAATACAAAAGATACTATGGTTAATACAATAATAAGAATATACTTCAAATCCAATCTCTTTCTATATAAAAAGACATGAATCAAAGCCAATACTAAGAATAATGTAGAAGCTAATTTATGAACAATGATTCCCGTGATTGGAACCATGATTGTAAGAATAAAGCTAATTGCCAATGAATAATCCAAAATCCTTTTCATACAGTCTTCACTCCAACTGTAAAATAAGCCATATGAAAAATCCAAACAATGAGTAAAACAATATTACCAATCACAATCCCCTTTAATCCCATCATGATAAATCCATTACTCATTAGTAATGATACTGAACACATAATACGAATCTTAGCTTGTTTCGTCATACCATTCTTAATATTATTCTCTTTATACAACTTCGTATTCTTAAACCAACCATCCAATCTTTCACTAGATCTTGCAAAACAAAAAGCAGCCAATAACACAAAAGGAACCGTTGGAAGAATCGGTAATATTACACCAATAATTCCTAATCCTAATGATATGCATCCAATCATGATATATAGAATCTTTTTCATTATACCTCCACAGTTAGATATATCTAACTTGCTTTCTATAAAAGAAGTCACCTCTTGTTAGAGATGACTAACTGATGATTATTCTACTGAATTTATGACTTGTTGTCAACATTGAACAATCCTCACTATATCAATAGATCCTAATTTACACAAAATTCACATTTCAAAAAATTCATTACAAGATTGACCATCGTTTCCTTTTCCTCAGGTCTAGATTGAGCAATCATCAATGTAATGGCTACAAGCGCACTATCTGAAATAATCTGTTTTCCATTGATAATAAGATGTTTATTCTTATTAAGAAACTCTAAGAATCTAGATGCACCTATACGTTTACAACCATCCACAAAAGGATGATCCTTAATTAAAAAGTAAAGAAGGTTTGCAGCTTTTTTTTCATACTTGGATACAATTCAGTTTTAAAAACATTTTGATATACCGCTGCAATTATTCCATTTAATTTACCTGCTTCTTTTTCAACACCAAATACATCTGAAAAGTTACCATACTTCATAGAATCAATCAATTCACGACATTCTTCATAGGTTAACTGATAAACTGAAGCTATACCATCCGGTTTAGGAATCGTTCCATGATCATAATCATCTAAAAGAGTTAATGCATTCGAATAGGCTTCAATCACATTCAACACTTCTTTTTCTTCAATATTAAGAGTCGAAGCTAACATTCTAGATTGAATCGCGATTGTTTTATTTAAAACATCTAAACGTTTTTGGTTTACTGCATAACCTTTAATCATGAAATCATGAAGAATAGATGTCGCCCATTTTCGGAAAATAACACCATTTTGTGATTTTACTCGATAGCCAACAGAAATAATTATATCTAAAGAATAAAACGGAACAGATTGTTTAACTCCAACAACACGCATTTTTTGCGTGTTGTTCTCTTTTTCAACTTCATGATCTTTAAACGTGTTATTAATATGCTTACGAATTGTTTTTTCATCACGATCAAACAACAATGCCATTTGATTTGCAGTTAACCACACAGTATCTTTATCTGGAGTTACCGTAACGTCTAATTCTAAATTTCCATTATTAAACTTAATTATTTCATTGTTCATATATACTCCAATCTTTTTTATTCCAATGACCTTTATAATTAATTTCTTCCTTAATTAACAAAATCTAATCAAAAGAACTACCACTATATCGTTTGCATAACCGTTTATAGCTATAATACAAATACTGAAAAACTACTGAATACAGTGGAACCTCTGAAATCATTCTAATGTTTTTGATCATGTATTTTTTCAAAATGGAAGTTGCCCATCGTCTAAATGAAGTTGCTTTTTTAGAATTTACACGATAGCCAACTGCAATAATCGCATCTAAATTGTAAAAGTCCATTTTACGAGTTATTTTACGACTACCTTCCATTTGAACTTGTTCCATTTTGGAACAAGTTGCTTCTTTGAATAGTTCTTCATTATTGTATATGTTTTTTAAATGTCTAGTAATTGCTTGTGACTTAACGTCAAATAGTTCCGCTATTTGTTTTTGAGTTAGCCATACAGTTTCGTCATTTGGAGAAACTGTTACATCTAGTTGCAAATCATCATTCACAAACTTAAATATTTCATTGTTCATATATACTCCAATCTTTTTTATTCCAATGACCTTTATAATTAATTTCTTCCTTAATTAACAAAATCTAATCAAAAGAACTACCACTATATCGTTTGCATAATCCCCTATTTATAGCTATAATACATATACAGAAAGACTACTGGATACAGTGGCTGCTCTGAAATCATTCTAATGCTAAGGCACTAGTTTAACTTCTTTGCGAGAAAGGTGGACTAGTGTCTTTTTCATTTTTCGATAATCATTTACGTAAGTCGTAGTATTTGCACTAAAGCCATTAAACACATGGCAACGTCAATATAAAGATAAATGTACATATGACAATCTCCTACAATAATCAGAATCGAGCCGAGAACTCAAGCTAAATTACTTTTAATTTCAGAGGTACCACCCTACTATATCCAATAGCCAATTCCTATTATAAAAGGCCAATGTGAAAACATTGTGAATTCTACTAAATTATTCAAAAAAAAGGATAGAACAACATTGAATTCTATCCTCGTATATTATTTTTCAATTAAATCCTCTATCTTACAACCAAATACTTTAGAAATACGATACAACTTATCTACACTCGCCTTATTAATATCTTTATTTCTTTGTTCATACAACTGAATTGAACGAAGACTTACACCAGAAAGATTCGATAATTCTTGTTGAGTATAACCATAAGTAGTTCGAATACGCTTTAAGTTTGTTTCCACATAATACTCTTTCATTTTAGAATCCACAATATCTACAAACTTAGAAATATCCGCCTCATGAAGTGTATAATACATTCTTTTCAAATCTTCAAAACTTAAAACATTAAATATCTCTTTAAAACTTCTGTCTGAATACCATTGGTAATAGGCAACAGCCCAACCAATCCAATACTCACATGAACGACTATAGTTTACTTCAGATTCAATATTCAACTCTTTTTGCATGGTCTCAAACACAATTTCATGTACAAGCTCGATGCCACTTTTACCCGCCACACACGCAGGCTCCCCATTTTGAATACGTTCACTAAATGAACTTACGACAAACATCTTCACAAAATCATCACCTGAAATATGACAAGTATTGATGGCATAATCAAAGGCATCTCCTAACATTGTTTGTGCATTATTTACATATATTTCTTGGTATGCGTGGATCATCATTTGTAATGCCCCCTCTTATAATATCTTGAATAAACAGTCCATCCATTTCTTGATCAAGCATTTTCAAATAATATTGGTTTGCTTCATCATTTCTTACTTTACGTAAATCATAATATTGATTTTTATCAGCAACCTCATACCCTTCAAACTTTAAATTTGAAAACGCAAACTGCGACTTAATGACAATCTGTTCTCCTAATTTGCCCAATCTCATGGCTTGTGCGAGTTGCTCAACTGAAATTGTATTATTCAAGAAACTTTCTGCATAATCAAAATAAGAATCATCCGCACGATAGCCTATAATCAAGTCATATGCATTCACATTGATACTAAAATAATCAATCAAATATTGTTTTGCTCGTCTAGCCACAGGCGTTTTAATTGAAAAAAGACGATGCTCTACCAATATCGCAATCCAATTTAAAATCGTATAATCCGAACTATTTAAATTCAAAATTTTCAAATACTCTGTATCTAAAGTATACTTATTGGAATAACCATCATTTAAAGATGATACTGCCCATTCTTTTGCCAAATCATTACTTTCTGTACAATAAAATCCCAACCCAAAATCATTATTCTTTTTACCAGCACCAAATATTGGATTCTCTATTATTTTTTCAGATCCATGGTACAAAATTATTTTATTATCCATTAACATTTACCTCCTTCAAACTAATTATATCACTGTAGTGATAGTAAGGAAACAATAGAAACAAATTACAACACTCATTTTTTGTGAATTCTTCTAATTCAAAATCATCAATCACTCTAATCCTTATCGAATCAGAGAAAACGAAATTTGAACGAAATTGGAAGAAATAATTCCATTGACACATATTACAAATTCTTTAAAGCATAATAGACATGTTTATCAATTGTTTTAATATATATGATAAAATGTAGAAAAATAATAAAACGAAGGATACACAGTGTATGAAACAAATCAATTTTATATTTACCAAGAACGGGTTCCACATTGATGAAACAAAAGAAGAGAATACTTCAAAATGGGCTGAATCATTCAAAAAAGACAAATATTTGGCACTCTATGAATTAGGGTTTGAAAACAATCTAAAGGGATTGACACCTAGTGCTTTTTATTTGTATCAACTATCTTTGAAATTTATTGAACTTTTAAGTAATCGTCCTGAACTAGAAGTAGCTAGAGAAGATACTAAAGTAGAAGCATCAAGCGAAGATTTAGAATATTTAATGTCTATTATTCCTTTTGCGATTGGTACTGAATTCATTGATGAAAAGTGGATTCAAAATATATTTCAGCACTTAAATTCTCAGTTTAGGTGGGACATGAAATCATACAAGGGTACAGTTCAAATGTATCTTCAGGAAAAATCCCAAGATTTAAAAATCGCAAAACGAATCTATTTTCACTTAGTCGAAAACGAAGAAGATGCAGACTTTCCGTTTGCGTTTTTAGCGACGTATGCCACAAAAGACAAAGAAAATCGAATTGTTCATATGTCACTAAAACATGCACTCGTCGAATATAAAAATGATCAAGAACAATTATTAAATTTATTATCTTGTCTAAATGTAGTAGCTCAAAAGAATACTTTGATTGCCCAATATATGGAAACAGGTGATTTATTTCATCCCATCAAATTGACAAGTAAAGAAGCCTATTCCCTATTAAAGAGTGTGCCTGACATTGAGGCTTGTGGCATTAAGTGTAGAGTACCAAATTGGTGGAAGAAAAAGTATTCTTCTGTAAAAATCAATGTGAATATTGGGGATACCAAACCATCCATGTTTGGATTTGACTCCATACTATCCTTACAACCATCTCTAATTGTTAATGGTCATGCCCTTACAAAGAAAGAAATTAGTGAACTTTTAAAAATGGAAGAAGGACTTGCATGGTTAAAAGGTCAATGGGTAGAAATTAATCACAATAAGCTTCAACAACTTCTTGAACAAATGGAACAATATGATGGAACTATCACTTTAAAAGAGGCTTTGACAAAAACATATATGTCCAATGATGATGATATTGATGTCGATATGGGTATACAAATATCAAATGGAAAATGGCTAAGGGATATTTTAAGCAAATTGAAGAATCCTTCAAAAATCAAAAGCAAAGCTCAACCAAAATATTTAAACGCAACACTACGCCCTTATCAAAAGAGTGGATACAATTGGTTAAATCAAATGAATGATTTAGGCTTTGGCGCATGCCTAGCCGACGATATGGGACTAGGAAAAACACTTCAAGTCATTTCTTTTTTAGAGAAGATGTATGAAAAAAAGAAAGATGGACATGTATTATTGATTGTTCCTGCATCCCTACTGGGAAACTGGTCAAAAGAAATAGATCGCTTTGCACCTAAAATGCCATATTATATCCTTCACGGAAAAAACAATATTGTACATGAAGACACATTTATCACTATAACAACCTATGGGATGGCATTACGCAATGTATTTTTACAAGAAAGAGTATGGGACTGTTTGATTTTAGATGAGGCACAAGCCATTAAAAATCCGGCAACCAAACAAACACGTGCTATTAAAAAGATTCCCAGCCATATGCGCATCGCAATGACAGGTACACCGATTGAAAATGACCTATCCAATTTATGGTCACTATTTGACTTCTTAAATAAAGGATTATTAGGTAGTGCATCTGAATTTAAGGAATACGCAAAGAAAGTACAAGCCTATCCTGAATATATGACAAAATTAAAAATGATGGTTTCCCCATTCATTTTAAGACGTCTAAAAACAGATAAAACAATCATTTCAGATTTACCAGACAAAATGGAAATCACAGAACATGTGGATTTGTCCAAACGACAAGTCGTTTTGTATCGCAAGGAAGTTGATAAAGCAGAACAAAAAATATTGGAATCCACTGGACTTCAAAGAAGAGGTATTGTGATTGCGTTATTGACGAAATTGAAACAAATCTGTAATCACCCAGACCAATTTATTCATGATACCAACTACAATCCAAAGGACAGTGGAAAATATGCGATGTTGAAAGAGTTGTGTGAAACCATCTATGAGAAAAGGGAAAGAGTATTGGTATTTACACAATATAAAGAAATGTGCGAACCCCTATCCCAATACCTAGAATCTATCTTCCATAAGAAGGGATATATTATTCATGGTGGTATTCCAGCTAAAAAGCGTACTGAAATCGTTGAAAAATTTAATGACGAAAACACATACGTTCCATATATCGTATTATCGTTAAAAGCAGCCGGAACCGGACTCAATCTAACAGCTGCCAACCACGTCATTCACTTTGACCGTTGGTGGAACCCAGCCGTAGAAAATCAAGCGAGCGATCGTGCATATCGTATTGGACAAACCAAAGAAGTCTTTGTTCATAAACTTGTTTCAAATGGAACTATTGAAGAAAAAATTGATAAATTAATTGAGTCTAAACAAGAACTCGCAAATTCCATTCTTGCCTCTAGCCAAGAAAAATGGATTACTGAACTAGATACAAACGAACTAATGGACTTATTAAGATTGGATGTGTAGATTATGGCAAAATATTGGACAGCAAGCATGCAATATTCGCAAATGAGCGTAGAAGAATTACAAAAAAAAGCACAAGAAAGTGTTAAAAACGCAAAAAACAAAGGAAAAGAAATGCATCCCATTATTGTGGACGGAAGGCAAATCGCAAAAAGCTGGTGGGGCATGGCCTGGTGTAAAAATATCGAACAATATGCCGATTATGCCAGTCGCATCGAACGAGGAAAAAGATATGTTCGTTCCGGTGCTGTTGTGGACTTACAAATTGTTAAGGGTAAAGTAAAAGCACGTGTACAAGGAACAAGAAAAACACCATACAAAGTAGAAATCAATATCAGTCCACTAAAAGAAGAAATTTGTGAAGACATCATTGAAAAATGTAGTTCACAAATCCAAAACTTACAAGAACTTGTGAACGGACAATTCCCAGAAAGTTTAAAAGAAATATTCCTATCTGAAAACGGACTCTTCCCAAGCCAAAGAGAAATCAGTTTCAACTGTAGCTGCCCCGACTGGGCCTTAATGTGTAAGCACGTTGCTGCCGTACTCTACGGAATTGGAACTAAACTTGACGAAAACCCATTCTTATTCTTTGAACTCAGAGGAATCGATGTCAATAAACTTGTAGATGTAACCATCAAGGACCACGTAGACTCCCTACTAGAACATGCCAATATGCCACCAACAGATCGTGTAATGGATGATTCTTGTATCGAAACATTGTTTGGATTAAAGTAATACAATAAAGACACTCATTTACACGAACGAGTGTCTTTTACATTTTTCTATGATAATCAATGTAATTCTTAGTATTTCTACTAGTGCCATTAAAATCAAGGCAACATCAATATATATACATCATCTTCTCCTACAAAAAAATTGAAGGATCTGTAAAGAACACAAACAGATATCATTTTTAATTCCCGTAAATTTGTTGCGATTGTTCCTACTTCATCTAAAACGACTTATTTTCATTGATTTAGATAGATTTAGCCTTGACTTTTAAATATATCAATTGTTTAATAATCATACAGAAAGACTACTGGATACAGTGGTTCCTCTGAATTTAACTAATGTAAAGACACTTGTAATCCGTTGGGTTTGGGTGAACTAGTGTCTTTTACATTTTTCTATAATCAATAATGTAATTCTAAGTATTTCTACTAGTGCCATTAAACTCATGGCAACATCAATGTACAGATAAATATACATAAAACACGTCCTCCTACAAAATCGGAATCTTTGAGAACTCAAGATATCATCCTTTTTATTCAGAGGGTTCACCGTTACTACATCCAGTAGCCAATTCCTATTATAAATGTCCAATGTGAAAATATTGTGAATTCCAATACGTTTGTAACGATAGTTCCTATTTGATCTAAAATAACCTATTTTCATTGAATTAGATGCTCTAAATTCATAAATTTATATACGAAAGAGAACGTCGAGTAGGCGTTCTCTTGAAGAAATTCTAAAATAATAATTGCAATCCCATCACAATGACCCACATATAAGCACAAGTCTTAGGAATCATCAACAATCCAATCATTGGCTTTTTCTTAGACCACAATGTAACTGGGATGTAGCAACCAAACGAAATAATGATGGCTGCAACCATACGGTTCATATGCAAATCGTACATATTTCCTGAAATCGCATAAAGAAGAATTACACCAATTCCAGTTATGGCAAATACAGCATTACGAATTAAAGACAACTTCCTATTTCCTTCTTCACTCGTCCAATTGTTTTGTGGCAAGAAACATACTACGATACGAATAATGGCTGAAATCCAAATCATAGCTTCAATCCAAAATGGAGCTGTAAGCGTTGGGAAAGTTAATTTCCAGATAAACAATAAGATAATATAGAATATTGTCATTGTGATTGAAGATACCTGCAATCCAATACCAAGTTGTCTTTTGATTTTGTCATTTGTTCCATAAACCGCTCTTTTAATACGAGGAACCAAGTGGAATGCATCTCCACCACACAATGTTAATGTTAATACACCATATAAAATAAATAATGGATTTCCTTTAGAATATACAAAGAATAAGATTCCGGCAATTAAGTCAAAAATCAAATAACATGCATCAAAAATTGCTTCCATTAAATCCGGCATTTTTTTCATTTGAAATCATCCTTTCTGCATTGTCATACACCTTTTGAAAAACATTCATAAAAGATCTGATTTCTTCTTCACTAAGACCATCAAACATATCTTGCGCAAACTCCTTTTGAGCCCACTTGCCATCCTCAATCACTTCATTGGCCAATTGAAGCAAATGAAGTGTGACACGCTTTTTGTTTGCAGGATCCACTCTTCTTTCAATCAAACCACGATCTTCTAATACTTTAAGTGAAGTTGAAACATGAGACTTTGTTGACTTACGAATACGAACAATATCCGCCGCCGTGTTATATTCCGGATTATTGTAAAGAAACATTAAGATGTCATATTCCATCTGTCTTAAATTGTATTTTTCACAAACCCCTGACATTTTCATCTCATAATATCTCGTTATTGTTTTATGTTCATCCCAAAAGTGCATATGCATTCTCCTTGTCGTTCTATTTAGAACGATTACATTCTATTGCTCATGACTGGGTTTGTCAACAAAATCATTGACACACCTCTAAAAAAAAGGGATACTCTCTTTAGGGAAGAAGGGTTTAAAATGCGTACACAAAAATATAACCTACAAGGAATAAAAGTATTCTTCTATATTTTAATGATTGCCATTTTAGGATGGTTTCTTTGTATGCAATTCTTTGGTGCAAATGAACAAGGAAATGATGTTCAATCCCAATCCCCAGTCTATACAGGAACTTTTTATTGGGAAAAAGAAGATGGTTCCAAGCAAAAAATAAATCTTCCAGGAAACTATAAAATAAAACCCGGTCATACCATGATCTTAAGTACAACGCTTTCTGAAGATTATGATGCAACTTCATTTGCGATTCGCTCCTCTTTACAAGATGTTAAATTCTATGTAGGTGATGAATTACGTAAAGAATATTCTACAAAAGATACGCGCCTTGCCGGTAAAAATTCGGCGAGTCGATATATATTTTGTCCCACAACCTATAGGGATGCAGGAAAAACACTACGCATTGAACTAACAACTTATACTTCTAACTATTCAGGTGTTGTCAACGAAATTTATTGTGGAAGTCAAGCTGAAATCTGGCAATATATATATAACGATTATGGAATATCCACATTCATTGCCTTCTTCATTTTATTTGCCGGTATTACATCCATTATCTTTGGTTCAGCCCTAAAATTTACTTATCACACCACTTTCAGCATGGAATATTTAGGCTGGTGTATGGTCATGGGCGCTACTTGGATGCTTGGAGAATCCAAGATTCGCCAGATTCTAGTACCAAATGCATCTTCTTTAGCATCCCTATGTTTTGTGATGATCATGCTTAGTCCGTTGCCACTACTGTTCTATGCCGACAGCATCCAAAATGGAAAGCATCGAAAGCTCTATAAATATATTGGGTGCATTGCCCTTTTAAACTTTGCGGTTTCATCCATCCTATATTTAGCTAAAGTCAAAGACTACATTGAAACATTGCCTGTTGCACAATGCATTCTGATCTGTGTATTTATCTTGGTATTTATTCATTTATGCCAATACATACGCAAATACAGTCATTCCCGCTCAGACTACTTCTTACTTTTCGGACTCTTTTTAGTCTTAGTCTGCATAGCCATTGAAAGTATATCCGTCTATTTTGTTGCCATGATTTCCGGCATCTTTATCGGTATCGGCATGATTGTATTACTACTCACAAACATTGTTCGTACCATCCATAGAATTCAACTTATTGAACAGACGCGTCACCAAAAGGAATTGGATATTGAAAAGAAAGAAAACAAAAAAATAACGCTTCAAATGATGCAGTCTCTATCGACAACGATTGAGGCAAAAGACGAATATACACGTGGTCATTCAAGACGTGTAGCTCAATATGCAGCACTTGTCGCCAAAAGTCTTGGTTGGACAGATCAAGAAATTGAAAACATTAAGAGCTGTGCTTATTTACACGACATTGGAAAGATTGGTATTCCAGACCAAATCTTAAATAAGCCTGGCCAATTAACAGAAGATGAATTTAGTTTAATCAAACAACATACGATTATTGGACAAGACATCCTAAAAGATATCACAATCATACCTCACTTAGGTGAAGTGACAAGAAGTCATCATGAACACTATGATGGTACTGGCTATCCAGATGGACTAAAAGGTAATGAAATTCCAATTCAAGCTCGTATTATTGCGCTTTGCGATAGTTATGATGCTATGAATTCAAAAAGAATCTATCGTAATGCGCTTAGTTTTAAACAAATCAAAGAAGAAATCGAAAAAAATGCAGGTACACAATTTGATCCTGAAATCACCAAAATCTTTCTTAAACTCATGGACGATGGATCTTTATTTAACTTAGAACACGAAATTATTCCGGTTCAAGAAAATACAATCGATAAATTTATATCCGACGTTGTATCGACTATTAAAAATCAGGAAGAAACAAAGAACCACGACTATCTTACAGGTCTTCCTGTACGTAGTGTAGGCCAAAAGTATATAGCGATTGCGATGCAAAAAACAACGGGATGCCTTATCTTTTTAGATATGGATAATCTTAAAAAAATCAATGATGTCTATGGACATAAAGCGGGAGATAGAGCTTTAAAAAGTTTAGGAAAACTATTATTAGACATTCCATTAGATAAAATCACATGCAGAATGGGTGGAGATGAATTTCTACTATTCTTACCAAAAGTAAATTCAGAACAAGCCGAAAAGATTCTGGCTCAAGTAATCGAACAATTCAAAGGCATCGTAGAAAACGATGATGAAATTCATTTTGCGACACTCTCTGCAGGTATGCTCATGACTACAAAAAATGATAATTTTGAAGATGCTTGTTCAAAAGCTGACAAAGCCTTATATTATGTGAAACAAAATGGTAAAAACAACTATTCTTTCTACAATCAAATTCAACATAAAAACACATCCAATAATACGGCAGGCCTAAAACAAATCGCCAAATCCCTACAAACAAGTGGAAGCTATACAGGCGCTTTAAGTCTAGACTTTAGAGAATTCACTCGACACTATGAGTACATACATCAATTAATGGTTCGAAATCATTCTTGTTGTTATTTGGTGATGGTCACTATGGAAACGGTAGAAGACACACTTCCATATATTGAAAAAATTGAAGAAGCATTAACACATATGGGTGAAGCCATCCACAAAAGCATTCGAAAAGTCGATGTTTGTACACGCTACAGTGCCATGCAATATTTGATCATTCTATCCCAACCAACAGAAGCAGAAATTCCAAATATTATGACACGCATTTTTATGCAGTACTATAAGCTTCAAGACAGCCAAAACTTCACACCAACCTATGAATATATCACAATGAAGGATTAAAGGAGATCGACTCACATGTCAATCTCCTTTTCTAATCTAACAACCACTTCCATGCAGGAACCACATCTATCTTTATTCCATCACAATTCAATTTTGTTTCCTCACTATTTGTAACAAGAAGACACTTTGTATCTGGGATAAATTGATTCAATTTCACAAACGCCTTCGTTTCACGTTCTAAGGTATCTACATCCTCTAACACTTGCATACTCACCTGTATTGCCAAATTTTCACTTGGAACATAAAAATCTACTTCGATATTATTTTCAAAGAAATACACATTTTCAAATCCATATCTTCGAATCAGCTCAACCGCAACCAAATTTTCCAATTGAGCTGTTCTACAATCCAACAACATCAACCCCAACAGTCCAGTATCCATGAAATAATATTTTGGTGATGTTTTTTTTGATGCATAGTTCTGTAGTGAAAATATTAAATATGAATCTAACATATGTCCTACATAATTGATTACCGTTTGTTTTCCAATTGAAATCCCAGCACTTTTCACTATATTCGTTAACCGATTAAAAGACAAAGCTTTCGTTACAGACTCTGCAATCTTCTTTAAAATTAATCGAACCGCAAAATCATTTGTAATTTTGTTTCTTGTAATAATATCCTGTAAATAAACAGTTTGATAAATATTATTTAAAAATGGTCTTTTATTTTTAATATCCACCAATTCAGGAAAAGCTCCATAAGTCACATACTGTTCATATTGACTTACAATATCTGCACGCTTTTTTGTACCTATTTGATCAAGCCGTACGTTCTCAATATGATTTGCACTCAAATATTCCTTAAATGAATATGGAAATACATTCACAATCATGAATCTTCCACCTAAAGTAGAAGCTATTTCTTTGCTTAACATTTTACTATTACTTCCTGTGATATTGATTCGATACTTCATATCCGCAACTCTACGAACAAATTTTTCCCAACCATCAACATTCTGAATCTCATCTAAAAATAAGTATGGTTTCCCTTTCGAACCAGAAAATTCAATACCAAGCTCTAATATTGTATTTAAATCATCCACACCAATCTCCAATAGACGCTCATCCTCGAAGTTCACATATACAATTTGTGACGATGAAATTCCATCATTCATTAAGTTGTGAATCTGTTGATACATCATATATGATTTTCCCGTTCTTCGAATACCAACAAAACAATAATTTACATTTTCTTCTAAATCATAATCCCTAGAAATCAATGGATTACCAAGATACATCTCCTTTTGATCTATTATTATTTGTTTCAAAACATCTCGATTCATATACATCAACCTTCTTTATCTTATCATATGCAGATATTGTCTTACGTACAAGACAATATTCATATATTTTTGTCTTACTCACAAGACGAAAGCCTTCCGAGTAAGTCGAAAGGCTAATTAAACTAATCTTCGTATGTGATTGTTTTAGAATTAACAATCTTTTTAAATTCCTCAAACAACGGATGTTTAGGAATAGATCTTAATTCTTTACTAATTCTATATGCGAATAATTGGAATACTTGAAGATACGTTAAGGATACAGTATCTGCACAAGGATTTAGTAACGTTAATACATGATCATCATCATATGCTTTATTTGTGATGTAATATACACGATCTGACACAGCACGAGATGCTCTATAGATTTGGTATGAACGATCTGAAGTTTCATCTTGTGCATCAATGATAAATACATTGTGCTTTGGAGAAAGTTGCAAATTCGGTCCATGAATATATTCTTCTAATTCATATGCACAAGAAACAACCTTCACAGTTTCACCAATCTTTAGCGCTGCCTCTTTAGCTACACCTTCACAAGGACCACAACCAGCTGCATACATATTTTCCATAGATAAGAAATTCTTTTTAAACTTTTCTAAGAAAGCTTCTTCACGCACAAAATTTTCCTTTTGCATAGAAGCATAACTTTCACAATATGCATCAAGCCAAGCTGTATCAACCATTTTTCCTTGTTTTTCTAAAATTGCAAACGTTAGTTTTATTAAGAATAAGGCAAGTGTTGTTACACCCTTAGTAACATACCCCTCCTTTTCTTCGTCTACATAATCAATCACAACTTCAGCATGATCTTTAATATCACTCTTTAAATCTCCCGTTAATGCGATTGTTTTACGATCTAATTTTTTTAATATATCCAACGCATCTAATGCGTTTTTACTATATCCACTCTGTGAAACGACAAACACAAAGTCATCTTCACATAATACTGGATAGTATGCGAATGTATATGGATTTATTACAGTGACATCTACACCTAAATATTTTTCCATAATATATTTAGCACACCAAGACCCATTTCCACTCGAACCAGAAGCTATGATCTTAATATTTTTATAGTTTCCATCCATATAAACCTGAGCCAATTTATCCGTCTGCTTTTTATTTTTATATACTGAATTTAAGATGTCCTGCGTCTGCAAGACATAATATTCCATTGTTTCTAATTGTTCCATTTTCTTTCCTTCGTGAAATTATATTCTAAAACGATACGTGGATTTGTCACTTCGAATATAACTATGTGTATATTCCACGACATTTTTCTTTTTATCAAAGCCAATATATTGAAATCGAAATACAGGTTCTACAAGATTTCCCAAAAGTTTTGAGATTCGATCATCTGGAAATTGTACGATTAATGAACGATGGAAATCACAAGGATCATGATCTTTCGTTGCCATAAAATCATATAATGACACTTTTGAAAAATCATAGTCTTCAATGCCCTCTACATACTTGTACGGCATATAGGCAATTTCCACAGAAAAAGGTTCATCATTATAATAACGAACACGCTCTAAACAATAAACATCTTCTCCTTCTTCTAATTTCAAATGTGCACGAATCGAAGTTGTCGGTTCGATTTTTTCCGCAACAATGACCTTACTATCAATCGTAAAACCCTGTGCCTTTAAAAAACTTGAAAAACCACGATGATCATCTACCGCATCATAGTTTCCCCAAGCCGGTTTTACAATTTGTTTTGCGACAAACGTTCCTTTATAAGGAACCTTGATTAACACGCCATCCTCAATCAACACATTCAGTGCAGAACGCACAGTTTGTCTGTTCACACCATATTTTTCAGCCAAATCTCTTTCGGACTCCAAACGCTCACCTGGCAATAATTCTCCATTATCAATACGATTTAATAATGTATTTTTTAATTGTAAATATAAAGGTATACGTAAATCCATAATCAATTCTCCTCATCCGCATAAATAAAGCGATTCATTCGCATCACAGATTCATGATAACTTTTATATTGATTATCTTCTGTATACAAAATTCCTCTTCGCAAAACCAACGGACTGTTTTCTTCCACACCCAAATATTTACTTTCAGTTGGATTTGCGTTAACTATAAGAATTTCCTGCTCCCCATGCGTAAATTTTACATCATAATATTTTTCTAAGATTGAAAACAATGAATTATTCTCTAAGTCTTTATCTAATAATCCCGGAAATTGTTCCGCTTCAAAATAAGCTGTTTCCAAAGAAATAGCCTCTTCATCCAAATAGCGAACTCTTTCAAATTCAATTAATTTTGTTCCTAACGCAACACCCATTTTCTTAATTAATTTTTTATTACTTTCAAGTACTCTTAGAAAAACCACTTTACGATGCATCTCTTTGCCCATATTTTCAATACGCCCACTCATGCTTGAAACGACATTTAACGTTTCCATAATGCGTGGTTGCGATACATAATAACCCGATCTTTCAACACAATAAATCCAACCCTCATCGAGCAAACTCTCTAAGGCCAAGCGCACAGTTGCACGCTGACAATTAAATATTTCACAAAACTGTCTTTCGCTAGGTAATTTGTCATGAGGTTTAAATTCACCTATCTCGATCTTATAACGAATCTCATCCGCTATATAAATATCTCTAGTAATAGCCTTCATAAAAACCTCCTCACACACTCAATATATTATATCATTTTTTATTTAAATCCCTGTTATCATTTATTCAATTCCAACTTGTCAAAAGCACTTATCGTCTTTTCTTCAGCTGTCCAAGGCTTTTCATAATATCTAGAAGTCGCTGTTTCCAGTGACAGATATCCATGG
>ENA-OPCY01000208-OPCY01000208.1-human-gut-metagenome-genome-assembly--contig:-NODE-208-length-46820-cov-3.224634_pt1 | contig 46820 bp, 46 predicted proteins | sample MGYA00241568_ERZ501487 | MGnify/ENA primary metagenome ERZ501487 (study PRJEB25962, sample SAMEA2042574) | human gut metagenome | biome: human gut; feature: human-associated habitat; material: faeces... | reverse complement strand
ATCCCTATGACTTTTAAAGGTTGATTTATCCCTATCTAGTTTTATATATTCAGAAAACAATGATTTTCAATCCAGATTACCTTGATTATTTATGTACAGAATACAAAGATCTATTTGATTCTAAAGAAGAATTATATAAATTAGTGTTTGGTAATTATATAGATGAAGAATCCTTTGGTAAAAGACCATTAGCAAAATTAATGCATGATATATATGAAAATTTATTTGATATATATTATGGTGAAAAGTTTGAATAGATGTAGGAGGTTGAAATGAGAAAGTCAGTATTATTACCAACAGATGAAAATTTACTTTTAACAATTAAAGAAGATGTACTAGATAGAAATGCAGAGTTAAATAGCTTTTGTCATTTATTAAGCACTCAAAATTCAATGAATAGCATTGCACTTGATGGTCGGTGGGGTAGTGGTAAAACATTTTTTGTGAAGCAATGTGCTTTACTAATTAATGCGAAAAATTTATTGAGTAATCTAGATAAAGATATAGCTGAATCTATACTTAAAGTTGCTAAACAATCCAATTCTTTTGAAGGTTTAACAGACAATAATTTATTAGCTATATATTTTGATGCTTGGGAAAATGATTCAAATGAAGATCCAGTATTGGCGTTGATTTATCAAATTGTTCAACAATTGGATTTAAAAACGAATGGATTTGATTTAAATCATCTAGCTCATGTGTTGTGTGCAATAGGTGATGCGATTAGCGGGAGATCAATCACTAATGTTTTTGAATGTTTAAATGAAAGAAATTTCTTAGATGAGATACGTAAGCATAACGATTTGGAAACTACAATTAAAAGTTTTTTTGAAGAAGTTCTATTTGAAAAAGCAGGACAATTGATTATTTTTGTGGATGAATTAGATCGATGTAGACCAAGTTATGCCGTTCAATTGTTAGAGCGTATTGAACACTATTTTATAAATGAAAGAATTACATTTGTGTTTTCTGTGAATTTGGAACAGCTGCAACATACAATAAAGAACTTTTATGGTAATGATTTTGATGCATGTAGATACTTGGATCGTTTCTTTGATTTACGTTTATCTTTACCTCCAATAAATACTACTAAGTATTATAATTCTTTAAATCTTAGTAATAATGTTGAAATTGATAGAGTGTTGATGAGAATACAACAAACTTTTAACATGTCTTTAAGAGAGTTTTGTAAATTTTATGATTCAGTGAAAGTATCTGGAATGAAAAGTTATTTTAATGAAACGGAAGACTTTATGTTCAAATATATAGTTACGCTTTGTTTAGCGTTGAAAATCACAAATATAACTTTGCATGATGAATTTATTGAAGGTAAAGACATTCAACCATTATTAGACCTATATATGAATGATTTGGGTGAACATGTAATTTATCAATTAAGAAATGGCATGGACATAAATAAAGATGCAGGTATAAATAATTATCTTGAAATAAAACAGGACTTAAAAGATTTGTATGATGCGATTTTTATAAAGAATTATACATATAATTATACTAGTACCGTTATAGGAGCAATGGTTTTTACGAAAGATTCTAAAAAATTTATTTCTAATGTTGAAAGTTCTTTAAGTAATTATTCATGTTATGATGACGGATAAGGAACAATATATTGGTTGATTGCTGATTGATAGAGAAATAGCTCTATATTTGTTGTAACCGATTACATTACTATGGTTATAAAACAGTTGTTAACTTAATATGAAAATGTCTTTATTTAAAGGAAATTTATTAAAAAATTTTTTAAATTATTATATAATGTTTATGTGTTTTACATATGGGTAATATTAAATATATTTAATGTTTTAACCTAAACTTAAGTAACTACTGTTCATTGACAATGGTTTATATTAAGGTAAAACATATAAGCAACTGTTATTCTAGGGAAGGGTACGGTTTATTTTTAGAATCAATATTTATAGGGTACATATATAGGATATTAGAAATAGCTGGTTTTCCGCATTTTTAATTGAATTGTTCATCTTTTTATTTGCTTTAGATAGGGAGAAGTGTATCTATTTATAGAATGATTATATATTGACTCGTATTTTTAACGAGTTTTTTTATGGGATGGGAGATTTGGATGAGTAAAAATAGAAAAGAAAATAATACGCGTTGGTCTTTGGTTGTGTATGATGTGATTGTTTATGCGATATCTTCCTTATTATTAATATGGTTGTATGGTGGTAACGAATCATTAGCAAACACAGAATCTTTAAAACTTACAGTACTGGCATTTGCGATTATCTTTGTATGTCGTTTAATTGGTAATATTTATGGTCAGATTTGGCGTTATGGCGGTATTCAAGGCTATATTCGTATGATTGTTTCAGATGGTATTGCATTTATACTTCTATATGTAGTTCAAATGGCAATGCCAATTCAACAAATGAGTTTTGCGAGAACTCTAAGTTTAGTTTGTGTTAACTTGTTGGGTGCAATTACTATTCGTATGTTCTATAGATATTGTTACTTATATAGTGATAATAAAACGTCTAGGGGTAAATTCTTGGCGAAAGTATTATATAGATTTTCGAACATTCAAACGGATACGAATAATGAAGTTCAAAAGATCAAGATTGCGATTATTGGTGCGGGTCGTGTTGGTACGAGTTTTGCCGAAGAATTATTAAATGATGAGAATGCGGTATATGTTCCTCGTTGTTTTATAGATATTGATAAGAGTAAGGCTGGTAGATCGATTAATGGGATTCCAGTTTGGAATGTGGATGATACTACACTTGAAAGATTAAAAAAATATGAAGTGCAGGAAATTGTTTTTGCGATTTCAGGTATGGATGTCAATAAGAAGAAGCATTTGTATAATCATTATAAGAATGCTGGCTATAAAGTAAAGGTATATGACTATCCTAAATTATATACGGCTGGTAGTAAGCGTAACTTAAGAGAGTTTGATATTGAAGAATTGTTATTTAGAAAACCATTGGCTGTCACAAATGAAGCTACGAATGCGTATTATAAAGATAAGGTTATCTTGATTACTGGTGGTGGAGGATCCATTGGATCTGAACTTTGTAGACAACTTGCTAAGATGGAACCACAATTGATTATTATCTTAGATATTTATGAAAATGGTGCTTATGATGTACAACAAGAATTAAAGATTGCCTATGGCAATGATTTAAATCTACAGATTGAAATTTGTTCAATTACTCATAAGAAAGTCTTAGAAAAAGTATTTAAGAAATACCATCCTCAAATCGTGATTAATGCAGCTGCACATAAACATGTTCCTTTAATGGAACACAATTGTGTGGAGGCTATTTATAACAATATATTTGGAACAAAGAACTTAATTGAACTTTGTGAAAAATATGAGGCACAACGCTTTATGATGGTATCTACTGATAAAGCAGTAAACCCAACCAATGTCATGGGAGCCACAAAGCGTATGTGTGAAATGATGGTTCAATCTGCTAGTACTTATGGCCATGTTAAATATAGTGCTACTCGATTTGGAAATGTTTTAGGAAGTGCTGGTAGTGTTATTCCATTATTTAAAAGACAAATTGCCAAAGGTGGACCAGTAACATTAACAGACAAACGAATTATTCGTTACTTTATGACTATTCCAGAAGCTAGTCAATTGGTATTACAATCAGGAGCTATGGCAAATAATGGAGAATTATTTGTACTTGATATGGGTCAACCAGTAAAGATTTTAGATTTAGCACAAAACATGATCAAACTATCAGGCGCTCATGATATTGAAATTGTAGAAACAGGATTGCGTCCTGGAGAAAAATTATATGAAGAACTATTAATTAATAGTCAAACATTAACAAAAACAGATAACGACTTGATCTTCATTGAAAAGGATACACCACTTTCTAAAGAAGAAATTGACGAAAAACTTGAAGCACTAAGAAACGCAATTGAATCTGAAGATGACAATGATGCTAGAGAAGCATTAAGAAGTGTTGTACCAACATTTAGAAGACCAGAAGAAATAAATAAGCAAGTCGCTTAGGGGAGGATAAAAAGTTTATGATGAATATACCATTTTCACCACCAGATATTTCAGAAGAAGAAGTTAAAGAGGTTACTGAAGCGTTAAAATCTGGTTGGATTACTACAGGGCCAAAAACAAAGCAGTTAGAAAAAGAAGTGGCTGATTTATGTGGAGTAAATCGAGCAGTATGTCTTAATTCACAAACAGCATGTGCTGAAATGACATTGAGATTATTGGGGGTAGGACCTGGTGATGAAGTTATTACCAGTGCGTATACATATACGGCAAGTGCTTCTGTTGTATGTCATGTTGGAGCTAAATTAGTTCTAATTGATACACAAGAAGACTCATTAGAAATGGATTATGAAAAATTAGAAAATGCGATTACTGAAAAAACCAAAGTAATCATCCCTGTGGATCTTGGGGGAGTTCCATGTGACTATGATCGAATTTTCTCTATTGTAGAAAATAAAAAGGATTTATTTAATCCTACAAATGATATTCAAAAAGCTATTGGTAGAGTAATTGTTATGACAGATGCTGCTCATGCGTTTGGTGCAACTTGGCATAATAAACCAGTAGGTAGTGTTGCAGATTTCTCTAACTTCAGTTTCCATGCAGTTAAAAACTTCACTACAGCTGAGGGTGGAGCTGTAACATGGAAAGATATTGAGGGTATTGATAATGAAGATATTTACAAAAAATATCAATTATTATCACTACACGGACAATCTAAAGATGCTTTAGCCAAGACACAATTAGGAGCTTGGGAATATGATATCGTTGGTCCTTGGTATAAATGTAACATGACAGATGTTGTTGCAGGTATTGGCTTAGGACAAATGAGAAGATATAAAGGAATGTTAGAAAGAAGAAAAGAGATCATTCAAAAGTATGATGCAGCATTCAAACCATTGGGTGTTGAAGTATTAAATCATTATACGCACGAACATAAATCTTCTGGACATTTGTATATCACAAGAATTCCTGATATTACATTGGAACAGCGTAATGAAATTATTATTAAAATGGCAGAGCAGGGTATTGCCACAAATGTTCATTACAAGCCACTTCCAATGATGACTGCCTATAAAAACTTAGGATTTGATATCAAGGATTATCCAAATGCATATAAGCAGTTTGAAAATGAAATCACTCTTCCTTTGTATACGAAGTTAACAGATGAAGAAGTGGATTATATTATTGAAAACTATTGTAATGTGATTAATAAGGTGAAAAATTAATGCTTAAGAATTGGAATAAATTGCCTGAGTATATGCGAACGGATGAAGTTCGTCCTTATTATGATTTATTACAAAGAAAAAAATTAAGTTTATTTTTTAAGAGAGTATTTGATATTGTAGTTTCACTAATCATGATTATTCTTTGTTCTCCAATTTTATTGATTATTTCAATATTAATTGTGAAAGATTCTAAGGGTGGCGTTTTCTATAGACAAGAAAGAGTGACTCAGTATGGTAGAGTATTTAGAATCTTTAAGTTTAGGACAATGGTACAAAATGCGGATCAGATTGGAACACAGGTAACCGTATCAAATGATTCAAGAATTACAAAGATTGGAAGTAAACTTAGAGATTGTAGATTAGATGAATTACCACAATTGTTCAATATCTTTTTAGGAGATATGACATTTGTAGGAACACGACCAGAAAGTGTTCATTATGTAAAGAGTTATACGAATGAAATGTATGCAACCTTATTACTACCTGCAGGAGTTACATCAGAAGCTAGTATTGAATATAAAGATGAAGCTGATTTACTGGATCAAGCAGATGATGTGGATAGTGTATATATTAATGAGGTATTGCCAGAAAAAATGAAGTATAACTTGAATAGTATAAAAGAATTTAGTTTCTTTAAAGAAATCGCAACTATGTTTAGAACTGTGTTTGCGGTACTAGATTAATACATTTGATAAGGAGATTGTATTTTGATTAACATAAGAGAAGTAAAATATGATGAAAAAAAGTTAATAAATGATATTGTAACAATTCATTTAAATACATTTACTGGATTCTTTCTTACATTTATGGGAAGAGGATTTTTAAATCAAATGTATACATCTTATTGTGATTACGAAGAGGCTGGTTTATTAGTGGCTGAAGAAGATGGAAAAGCAATAGGTTTTTTAGCTTATTCATCAAACTTCAGTGGTTTATATAAGTTTATGATAAAAACTCGTTTAATTCAGTTTGGATGGTATAGTATCGGTGCATTCTTTAGAAGGCCTTCAGCATTTATGCATATTATCAGTGCTTTTTTGAAACCTGGAGAAGCTAAACGTGAAGAAAAGTATGTCGAATTATCGTCAATTGGTGTTGATCCAAATATTAAAAGCAAAGGGATTGGTTCTCTTTTAATAGATAGTTTAAAACGTAAAGTAGATTTTACAAAATTTGCGTATATTAACTTAGAAACAGATGCAGTTGATAACGAAGGTGCAATTCACTTTTATGAAAAGAATGGATTTGTAAGGGAAAGAATGTTTGAGACTGATGAAGGACGTAAGATGTACGAGTATAGATTTGTAGGAGAGAAATAATGAATATTTTATATTTTGCTTCAGTAGATTTTTATCAAAAGCCAAATCCATCTTTCCATTTAATGCATTCAATGATAACCGATTTATTGGAAAAAGGACATAAGATTAATTATGTGGGTTGCGCGGTACAAGGTATAGATCATCATATACCAACTGAGTTTAAAAGTAACTCAAATTTTAGTTATCGGCTTATAGATGTGCCAAATACAGCTAAAGGGAATTTTGTTAAAAGATATATAGATGGAATTAGATATGCTTTCTCTGCAAAAAAATATATCAAAGAGATGCTAAGAGACAGTGATTTAGTGTTTATTCAATCATCACCAACTGCATTATATAATATAGCTATAGTAAAAAAATTGGTTAAGAATAACAAGAAAATAATGTATAATGTTCAAGATATGTTTCCTGGAAGCAGTATAGCAAGTGGTGTTATGACTCAAAAATGGATGCAGAATATTTTTTATAGTCTTCAAAAAATAGCATATAAAAAGTCCGATATTATCGTAGCTATTTCTGAAGATATGAAAGACAAATTGATTGAACAAGGGGTAGATCCAACAAAAATTGAAGTAATCGTGAATTGGTATGACGATAGAACAGTATCTGAGGTAGAGTGGGATAATAATAAATTTGTCCCTATTGCTAATATGGATAAAGAACACTTTTATGTTCAATATGCTGGTACAATGGGTTATGTTTTTGATTATAATATGATTCTCAAAGTAGCAGAATTATTAGAAAATGAAGAAATGATTATATTTCAAATGATTGGAGAAGGTAGTCAAAAGTCTGACTTTATAAGATCAGCTAAACAGAAAAATCTAAATAACATCGTATTTTTACCTTTACAAAAACAAGAATTAGTATCAGACGTTTATAGTGCGTGTTCAACATGTATTATCCCATTAAAGCATGGTGTAATAGGTAATTCAGTTCCAAGTAAGGCTGGATTGTTAATGGCGTGTAGTAGACCAATAATAACATCTTCTGATAAAGGGTCTAAATATAATGCAATGATTAATGAAAATGGTTTGGGTTTTGCTTATGGGGATGATGAACCAGAAAAAATAGCTCAAGCTATAATGAAATTATATAAAAATAGAGAATTATGCAGACAAATGGGGCTTCGAGGTTATGAATATGGGCATGATATATATTCAAGATCATTGAATATGAAGAAATATATTTTGTTATTCAAAAGAATGTTAGGATAAATGGTGAATGTTATGAAAAGAAAATTAAAAAAAGTTGGTATTTGGGGGCAATATGGAGATGGGGGACCAATTGCAGATGGACAAGCTGTTAGAACTACTATCACTACTGAAGAGTTGATTAAAAAGTATGGAAAATCTGAAGTTGAAATTTTAAATACGAATGCATGGAAAAAGCATCCATTTAATTTTTTTGTGAATACTGTCAGATTATTAAAAAATTGCGAAAATGTTTTAATATTACCTGCAGATAATGGATTACGAATAGTCGCACCTATATATAATTTTTTCAATAGGTTTTTTAAACATAAAATATTATATATTGTAATTGGTGGATTCTTACCTGAATTTTTAAAAAATAATCCTGCATATGTAAAGATGTTAAATAAATATGAATGCCTTTTTGTTCAAACTCCCAATTTAAAAAATGACTTAAAAGATTTGGGCTTAAAACATATTGAATTAATGACAAATTTTAAACTTCAATCTAAACGAGAGCCAAATGATATAGTTTTAGATGAAAATAAAAATATTAGTGTTTGTGTTTTATCTCGTTTAACTGAGGACAAGGGGATAGAAGATGCAATTGAAGCAGTAAAAATTGCAAATACGAAACTTGGAAATGATAATATACATTTAGATTTATATGGTATCGTACCTAATCAATATCAAGAAAAGTTCGATAAAATTGTTAAGGAGAATGAGAATATAGTGACTTATAAAGGAGTTGCTAATTATAATGAAACAGCATCTCATCTAAAAAAATATTTTGCTTTATTGTTTCCAACTTATTTTCATGGTGAAGGGTTTGCTGGGTGCTTAATCGATGCTTTTTTTGCGGGTATACCTGTGATTGCTACAGATTGGTTATATAATAAAGATATTATTAAAAATAATGTTAATGGTATTCTAGTTCCAATCCAAAGCCCTCAAAAGATTTCTGAAGCATTATTGGATTTATATTTTAATAGAGAGTTAGCATTAGAAATTTCAAAAAATAATGCTATAGAAGCAAAAAAGTATACAGCTGAAAATGTGTTAGCAGGTTTGTATAATTATCTTGATAAATAAATGTAGGTTTAAACTATGAGAAAAATAGATTATATTTTTAGAATTATTCTTAATGTTTTTAGATTTTTAGCCTTAAAATTAATTTATAGATTTCGAATTAAATGTGGATGGAAATTACTTGTTAGTCTTAGAGCAGATATTTATATAAATAATGGAGGCACTATTTATTTAGGAAATATGTGTAATATTGAAAAGAACACACAGATTCGATCGAGTGGAGGAATAATTAATATTGGAAATAATGTATATATCAACAGAAATTGCAATATTGTTTCTCACGATGAAATAGTTATTGAAGATAATGTAACAATTGGTCCTAATGTTTGTATATTTGATCATGATCATAATTACAGAAAACACAAATTAGAAAGTAATTATATTTCAAAAAAAGTAGTTATTGGTCATGATACATGGATTGGATCAAATTGTATTCTTACAAAAGGTGTGAAAATTGGATCAAATTGTGTAATAGCAGCAGGGACAGTTATTACTAAAGATGTACCGGATGATATGATTGTTAGATCACATTTTGAATATGTTACAAAAAAGATTGGGGATTATTAATGAATAAAGCGGTCATAGTTACAGAAAATAGTTATCCTGAAGGTGATGCTGGAGCGGTACGTCAACATGCTTTAGCTAAATTGCTTTTAGATATGAATTATGATGTACTTGTCATAGGATATGGTTCTCCTACTAAAGGAAACATAAATGTTTATGACGGTGTTAAATATACATCTTTTAGAGAAAATAGTGTTAATAAAGTCAAACGCATATGTGATAGATTAGTGTTTGCGGATAAAGTTTTTAACTATATTAAAAAAAATTATTCGAATCTAGATTTATTAGTTGTTGTGGATTTAATGCCTAGAGGTTTTAAAAAAATGACTAAATTAAAAAAACAATTTGGTTGTACATTGGTTCATGATTCTGTTGAATGGTATTCACCAGAAGAATTCAAAAAAGGTAGACTCGATTTAGCTTATTTACGAAAAGAATATACTAATCTTAAAGCCATAAATAAAAATTGGAATGTAATTGCAATAAGTAAATACTTAGAAGACCATTTTTGTAAGAAAGCGAATAAAGTTGTTAGAATACCTGTAATTATGGATGTAAAAAATATTAAATTTCGGTCTAAAGTAATCGATAATAGTAAAATAATATTTTCGTATGCAGGTGGACCTGGAAAAAAAGATTATTTGAAAGAAATAATAGATGGTTTTAGTATTTTGAATGAAGAAGAATTAAAAAAAATAGAGTTAAATATTATTGGTGTCACCAAAAAACAGTTAGTAGATATATGTAACGTTAATAAAGAATCTATTATAAAATTAGATTCGTGTTTGAAGGTTCATGGCAGAGTAAATCGTAATGAAGCTGTTAATCTAATAAGAAATTCTGATTATTCGTTACTTATTAGAAATGAAAATTTAAGGTATGCTAAGGCTGGTTTTCCAACGAAGATTGTTGAAAGTTTAGCATGTGGTACCCCACCTTTGTGTAATTATTCTTCAGATTTAGATGTATATCTAAAAGACAAATACAATTGTATTATTGCTAATGGACATACATCTTTAGACGTTTATGAAGCAGTTAGAAGAGCATTAAGTATTTCTAATGAAGTAGATAGACAAAATATGCGAATTAATGCACGAAAACTTGCTTTACAATCTTTTGATTATAATGTATACAAAGATACTTTAAATATTGTATGTTAGTATTAATTTTTGAATTAAATACCAGGAGGTAGTTTTGTTAAATATTACTGAAATAAAAAAATATATATTACTAATTTGGATAATTATAGCATCTGGTGTTTGGACTATAAAATTTTCATCAACTATGACAATATTTATAAATTTTGTGTTAGCTATTGTTATGTTGATTGTACTTTTTTCTAGAGGTATATTACGTAAATCTTTTCTATTGTTTATTATTTCGATCGGTTTAATATTTTTAATGATTTTTAATTTTGATATAGTATCATGGATGTCATATGCTTTTATAATATGTTTTTGTATTATGGGTATGTATATATGTACATTTTGGAAAAAAGGCGAGTTTTTAGATAAATATACGAATATCATTTTTATAATAGCTTTAGTATCGTTAGTAATGTATATATTTAGAGGTTATCTAGCAACAAAACAAGGTGGATTTCCAGTAATAAATGGACAATCGATATCTTATACTAATTTTTATATTTATCTATATTGTCGAGAATTACCGGATAGAAATTGTGGTATATTCTGGGAACCAGGCGCATATGCTGTTTTTATTAGTATTGCTTTGTATAACACATTAATCAATAATGAGAAGAATAAAAAGTTTAAATTATTAGTGTTTATTATTACACTGTTTACTACACAATCAACTTTAGCTTATACAATAATCTTATTTAGTATTCTTTTATATTTATTAAAAAATAATGTTAATACAGTTGGATATATAAAAAAAATATTTATAGGTATATTAATTCTAATAATTGTTTTACTAATAATGAATGAGTTAGGTGCTTTTCAAAATATTCAAGAAAAGTTATTCAGTGGTTTACAAACAAATGCTTCGAGTAGAGCAAGAAATGTGGCTCAATTAATAGATTTAGATATTATTGTTAAGCATCCCTTTACTGGTGTTGGGTTTAGTGAGTATCTTAAATATGTTAATTCCATTGGAAGTATTTATGGACAAAATTGGACTATGGCAGCTAATACATTTACATTTATGGGAGCTGTTTTTGGATTACCATACTTAATAATTGTAGGGTATGGACTTTCAAAAATTCATCCAAATAATTCAAGTAAATCTTTTAATTTAGTTAGTATTTTATTCTGGATTTGGTTATTTGTTTCACAAAATTTTATGCAAAAACCGATATTATATTGTCTTATTTTTTTAGGATATAAACTGAAGTCAGTTAAAGATATGGAGGTAAAAATTTATGAATGAATATTTTGATATTCCTATTGCACTCTTTATGTTTAAAAGATCAGATACATTATTAAAAATAATTGCTGTACTTTCTAAAATTAAACCTAAAAAACTTTATCTTCTTTCAGATCAAGGAAGAAATGAAGAAGAGATTAGAATTGTTGAAAAAACTAGAAATCTTATTGAAAATGCTATTGATTGGGACTGTGAAATTATAAAAAATTATGCGTCTGAAAATCGAGGGGTTTATGAAAATATTGGTGAGGGAGCTCGTTGGGTGTTTCAACAAGAAAAAAAAGCGATTTTTTTAGAAGATGATAATCTTCCTGAGATTAGTTTTTTTTCATATTGTAAAGAGTTATTAAATAAATATGAAAATAATGATAGAATATTATGGATATGTGGAACTAATTATTTAGGCGAGTATACTTCAGATTATAGTTATATGTTTACACAACATTTGTTACCCTGTGGTTGGGCTTCTTGGTCTAATAAATTTTTAAAATATTATGATGGGCAAATGGTGACCTACAATAATGAATATAAAAGAAAAAAATTTTGTAGTACATATAAATCAAAACCGTTATTAAAACAAAGATTGCAAAGTTTAGATGGTGAATATCATAGAAAAGAAACACTTAATAAATTTAAATCATGGGATTATCAAATGTTATTTTCATTGAGAAGTAATGATATGTTAGGAATTTCACCTGTATACAATCAGATACGGAATATTGGAGCAGATGAATTTTCAACTCATGGGGGTACAAGTTTAGACAAAATTATGACAAAAAGATTTTGTGAAATTCCGACTAGAGAATTAGAACTTCCATTAAAACATCCAAAACATATAGTAATTGATCAAGATTATGAGAGATTAATTGGAAATATTATTTTATTACCACTTAAAATGAGAATAAAAATACAAATTAATTTATGGGTAAAAAAAGTATTACATTTGGATCCATATTCTAGTTTGTCAGTTGAAATAAAAAATATTGTGCATATGAAAAAGAAAAATATATAGGAGGAAAAAATATGTCATTATTTAAAGGAAAAACACTTATGATTACAGGAGGAACAGGTTCATTTGGAAATGTTGTATTGAACCGTTTTCTTCAAACTGATATTGGAGAGATTCGAGTGTTCTCTCGTGATGAAAAGAAACAGGATGATATGCGTCATGATTTTCAGGTAAGAATGCCTGAGGTTGCTGATAAGATTAAATTCTATATTGGAGATGTTAGAAATCTTCAATCATGTAAAGATGCAATGCATGGTGTAGATTATATTTTCCATGCAGCTGCATTGAAACAAGTACCTTCTTGTGAATTCTTCCCAATGGAAGCAGTTCGTACGAATGTAATTGGTACAGATAATGTACTTACTGCGGCTATTGAAGAGGGTGTAGAAGCAGTTATTTGTTTATCTACTGATAAGGCGGCTTATCCTATTAATGCGATGGGAAAAACAAAAGCATTAGAAGAATCAGTGGCTATCGCTAAGAGTCGTCATAGTGGTAAAACAAAAATTTGTTGTACTCGTTATGGTAATGTTATGTGCAGTCGTGGATCAGTAATTCCTTTATGGATTGATCAGATTAAAGCTGGAAATCCTATTACTGTTACCGAACCTAATATGACTCGTTTCATTATGTCTTTAGAAGAAGCTGTTGATTTAGTATTATATGCATTTGAACATGGTGAAAATGGGGATTTATTAATTATGAAAGCTCCAGCATGCTCAATTGGTCTTCAGGCTGAAGCCGTATGTGAAATGTTTGGTGGCAAAAAAGAAGACATTAAAGTCATTGGTATTCGTCATGGTGAAAAGATGTATGAAACATTGTTAACAAATGAAGAATGTGCTAAAGCTATTGATCTTGGTAATTTCTATAGAGTTCCTGCTGATAGCCGTGGATTAAACTACGATAAGTATTTCAAAGATGGAGATACTGATAGAAACACTCTTACTGAGTTTAATTCAAATAACACTAAACTTTTGAATAAAGAAGAAATTAAAGCTAAGATGATGGAATTGAAATACATTCAAGAAAGATTAGCTGAAGAATAGATTTTAGGAGAAAATATATTTGAAAAGAATAATTGATAAAATTCGTAGTATTCCAACTGGGGCTAAATCTGCTATTGTATATACTGCTTCATCTGTATTTACACGTGGATTGGCTATAATCACAGTTCCTATTTTTACTAGGTTGATGACGACAGAACAAATTGGAGTTGTCAATATCTATAATTCTTGGTATTCATTGATTAGTGCTTTTGCTACATTATCTTTAACTTCAGGCGGATTTGCAGTTGCTATGAAGGATTATTCTGATAAAAGAGATGAGTATGAATCATCGATTCTTACATTAACTTCAATAGTAGCTGTTGCAATAGCTTTAATATATATAATTGCCCCAGGTTTTTGGCAAAGAGTAATAGGTTTATCAAATTCTCTTATAGTTTTAATGTTAATTGGTTTTTTAGTGGCTCCAGCAAGGGACTTTTGGCTTTCAAGACAAAGATTTGAATACAAATACAAACTAGCTGGTTTTATATCGATTTTCACTGCCTTTTTAGCATCGGTTATTTCTGTTTTTGTGGTTATTTATATGAGTAATCACAATATTCAAGGTACAGCTACTGGAAGATTATTCGCAAATTATCTTATGGTTTATGGTGTTGCTGGAGTTATTTGGGTTTATATATTTTTAAAGGGAAAAACATTTTATTGTAAAGAGTATTGGAAAATGTCTCTTGCGATTAGTGTACCTTTAATTGGATATAATATTGCTGGGCAAATATTAAATGTATCAGATCGAATGATGATTAGTAGTATGGTTAATAATAGTGCTGTAGGTATTTATGGTACTTTATATACTGTAAGCTCACTCTCTTTATTAGTTTGGCAAGCTATTAATTCGTCATTTGTGCCATATTTATTTCAAAATATTGATAAAGAAAAACATGATATAAAAAAAGTGTCAAATTTACTTTTAGAAGCATATGCGTTAATTTCTATTCTAATGACTTTTTTTGCTCCTGAAATTGTCAAAATTTTGGCAACTAAAGAGTATTATGATGCAATTTATATTATGCCATCTATTGCTGCGGGTGTGTTTTTTACTTCCTATGCGAATTTATATTCAAATATTGCTGTCTATTATAAAAAAACAAAATATGTTATGTATCCAGCAATTATTGCTGCTGGAATTAACCTTATCTTAAATTATGTATTTATAAAAATGTTTGGGTATATGGCGGCAGCTTATACAACGTTGTTTTCATATATTGTATTGGCTTTTCTACAAGCAATATGGAGTAAAAAAGTTTGTATAGAAAATGATAATGATATTAATAGTATTTATGATAACAAGAAATTATTTATTCTTGCAATTTTAACTACATTAATCTCATTATGTGCTATTCCATTGTATTCTAATATTTATTTAAGATATTTGTGTATTGTTATTGGCCTGGTAGTTGTTTTGTTTATGGGCCGAAAAATTGCACAAATTAAAAGGTAATGTGTTTATTAGATTGTGAAGTATAAGATGATATTATTGGTTATTATGTTATATATAAAATAGATATAACCATATATTACTAGGAGTGAAATAAATGATAGATTATAAATTTAAATGGAAAAATGATGGTCGAACAAAAGTAATTATTGGTTGCGGTACACGTCCTGAAATCATACGTTTGGCTGCAGTCATTAAAAGATGTAGAGAGTATTTTGATTGTTGCGTTGTTTACTACAATCAAAACTGGGATCGTAATTTATCTACAGTTTTCTGGGAAGACTTTGAATTAAAAAATACTTTTGGAGAGTTTGGACCGGATATTTTAGTTCCTGTAGTTGGCGATAACTTAGGGGTTACTTGTGGTAATATTCTTGGAAGAAGCTATGAATTATTAAGTGAATTACAGCCAGATGGATATTTAGTATTGGGGGATACAAATAGTTGTTTATCTGCGATTTCTGCGAAGCGTCTTCATATTCCATTATTCCATATGGAAGCTGGTAATAGATGTAAGGATGAATGTCTTCCTGAGGAAACAAATAGACGTATTGTTGATGTAATTAGTGATGTAAATCTTTGTTATTCTGAATTTGCTCGTAAATATCTTGCGGATACTGGCCTTCCTAAGGAAAGAACGTATCAGACTGGTTCTCCTATGGCTGAAGTTCTTCGTATGAATTTAGAAAAGATTCAGAATAGTGATGTTCTTGAAAGATTGGGCCTTGAAAAAGATAAATATATTCTTTTATCGGCTCATCGTGAAGAAAATATTGATTCTGAAAAGAACTTTTTAAGTTTGTTTACTGCAATCAATGCTCTTGCTGAAAAGTATGATATTCCGATTTTATATTCTTGTCATCCAAGATCAAAAAATCGTTTAGAGAAGAGTGGATTTAAATTGGATTCTAGAGTAAGAGTCAATGAACCTCTTGGATTTAATGATTATAATAAACTTCAAATGAATGCATTAGCTATTGTTTCAGATTCTGGTACATTACCAGAAGAAAGTTCTTTTTATCTTTCAATTGGTCATCCAATTGCTGCGGTATGTATTCGTACATCAACTGAAAGACCTGAGGCTTTAGAAGCAGGAGATTTTATCTTGGCTGGTATTACAACTAAAGAATTATTAAATGCTACAGATATGGCTATTGATATGAAACAAAAAGGGATTCTTGGAAAACCTTGTCCAGACTATATTGATGAAACTGTATCTATGAAGGTAGTTCGTATTATCCAAGGATATGTAAATGTAGTTAATAAAATGGTTTGGAGAAAAGAACAGTAAGAATAAATGATGGATTTAGATTCATCATTTTTTTGTTGGAGGTTAAATAAATGAATATACTTGTAACTGGTGCAAAAGGAATGGTTGGTACTGCACTTGTAAATAACTTAAAAAATATTAGAGATGGTAAGAATAAAACTAGAAATATTAGAATAGACGAAATCTATGAATATGATTTAAACAATACTGAAGAAGAATTGGATGAATATTGTTCTAAAGCTGATTTCGTTTTTAATCTTGCTGGAGTAAATCGTCCTGAAAATCAAGAGGATTTTATGAAAGGCAATTTTGGATTTGCTTCTCAACTTCTAGATACTTTAAAGAAACATAACAATAAAGCTGGTATTATGTTATCTTCTTCAGTTCAAGCCACACTAGCAGGTCGCTTTGGAACTTCAGAATATGGTAAATCTAAAAAAGCTGGTGAAGAACTTTTCTTTGAATACGGTAAAGAAACAGGTGCACCTGTATATGTTTATCGCTTTGTTAATTTGATGGGACATAGTCGTCCTAAATATAATTCTGCTATTTCAACTTTCTGTTGGGCAGTAGCAAATGATGAAGAATTTACTGTAAATGATAGAAGTACTGAACTAGAAGTTCTTTATATAGATGATCTTGTAGAAGGAATGTTTGATTTACTTGAAGGTAAAGAAACTCATTGTGAATTTGAAGGTGTTGATACAATATTAAAAGAAGATGGAAGATATTGTTGTGTTCCTGTTACTCATAAAGTAAATCTAGGAGAGATTGTTGACTTATTAGAAGAATTCAAGAATCAACCAGTATCTTTAATGATGCCTAAAATGCCTGAAGGATCGTTTGCGAAGAAGCTGTTTAGTTTATATTTAAGTTATTTACCAACATCTAAATTTAAATATGCGATGAAAATGAATTGTGATGATCGTGGATCATTTACTGAATTGATACATACATTAGATTGTGGTCAAGTATCTATTAATATTAGTAAGCCTGGTATTACTAAGGGTCAGCATTGGCATAATAGTAAGTGGGAACAATTTATTGTGGTTGCAGGTCATGGATTGATTCAAGAAAGAAATATCAACACTGGGGAAACTGTTGAGTTTGAAGTAAGTGGAGATAAGATTGAAGCTATTTATATGATTCCAGGATGGACTCATAATATTATTAACTTGTCTGAAACAGAAAACTTAGTTACTGTTATGACTTGTAATGAAATCTTTGATCCAAATCATCCAGATACTTTCTTCGAGAAGGTGTAAGCATGAAGAATTTATATATTCTTGGTGCAGGTGGATTTGGTCATGTGATTAAAGATATGGCTGAACAAAGTGGTAAGTATACATCTATTCAATTTTTGGATGATAACTCTAATGAAGCAGTAGGTAAACTAAGTGATTTACCTAAATTTATTGATTCAGACTCTTGTTTTTTTGTAGGATTAGGGAATAATTCTGTTCGCTTAGAATTAATCAATAAGTTACTTTGTTTGAATTGTGAAGTTATAACTTTAGTTCATCCAACTGCCTATGTAAGTCCAACTGTTAAATTAGGTATTGGATGTTGTGTACTTCCAATGGCAGCAGTTAATACGGATAGTATTATTAAAGATGGTTGTATTATTAATTGTAGTGCTATAGTGGATCATAACTGTGTAATTAACGAAGGTGTTCATGTTTGTATGAATGCTGTTGTGAAGGCTAATAATGAAATAGCTTCATTAACTAAAATAGAAGCTTGTTGTGTGGTAGAACGAGGATAGAAAATAGCAGATTATAGTAATGTAAGTTTTCAAAACAATGGTAAATTAAAGCTATTGATCATTGTTGGCACTCGTCCTGAAATTATTTGTTTGGCTGCAGTAATTAATAAAGCAGAAAATATTTTGATGTAATTTTGGCACATACAGGTCAGAATTATGATTATAATTTAAATGGTGTTTTCTTCCATGATTTAGAATTGAAAGATCCAGAAGTGTATTTAAATGCCGTAGAAAATGATCTAGGGGAAACTACAATTTTATAAATTGATGGCTGAAATTAAATCAGATGCAGTATTAGTATTAGGGGATACAAATAGTTGTTTAAGTGTAATTGAAGCCAAACGTTTACACATTCCAATTTTCCATATGAAAGCAGAAAATCGTTGTAAGGATGAATGTTTACCTGAAGAAACAAGTCGTAGAATTGTAGATATTATTTCATATGTAAATATGGCTTATTCTGAACATGCTAGAAGATATTTAGCTGACACAGGTCTTCCAAAGGAAAGAACGTATGTAACAGGTTCTCCAATGGCTGAAGTGTTACATAATAACTTAGCTAAAATTGAAGCGAGTGATATTCATACTAGACTAGGTCTTGAAAAGGGTAAATATATTTTATTAAGTGCGCATAGAGAAGAAAATATTGATACAGAAAAGAATTTCTTATCTCTATTCAATGCAATCAATCAAATGGCAGAAAAGTATGATATGCCAATTCTTTATTCTTGTAATCCAAGAAGTAAGAAGAGAATTGAAGCAACTGGCTTTAAATTAGACCCTAGAGTGATTCAACATGAACCTCTTGGATTCCATGATTTTAACTGTCTTCAAATGAATGCATTCTGTGTAGTATCTGATAGTGGAACACTTCCTGAAGAAAGTAGTTTCTTTACAAGTGTAGGACATTCATTCCCAGCTGTATGTATTCGTGCAAGTACAGAAAGACCTGAAGCCTTAGATAAAGGTGACTTTATTTTAGCTGGAATTGATAAAGATCATTTATTACAAGCAGTTGATGTTGCTGTAGAAATGAATAAGAACAATGATTTATGTGTTCCAGTACCTGATTATGTGGATGAAAATGTGAGTTATAAAGTAGTCAAAATCATTCAATCTTATACTGGTGTTATTGATAAAATGGTATGGAGAAAGTATTAAACTTTCTTCATACGTTATTATAATGATTAAAATGTTATTCTAGAAATAAATTATTTTTTTAATTTTTTTGTAGAATAATATTTAAAAAGGAGATATGCATGCGGATAAAATTACCATCAATAAATAGTCAACAAATATATGTAGAGAATAAAAAATCTATAGTTTTAGTTGGTGCAAACGGATCTGGAAAAACTAGAATGAGTATTTGGATTGATGAGAATAATAGTGATTTAAACATTCACCGTATATCTGCTCAAAAATCGTTAAATATTCCAGAATTTGTCAGCCCATCTGAATTAGAAAATGCTAAAGAAAAATTTTTATACGGTAGAACTGGATTTGATGATAAAGATTGGTTACATACTAGAGGTAAAAAACTAAATAGATGGAATGACAAGCCAGAGACTCATCTTTTATCTGATTTTGATTATCTTATGGAGTACTTATTTACTGAAAATTATGAGAAAAGTATTAAATATAGAGATCAGCACAAAGAAGGAAATTTAGATTTTGATAATGAAACATTATTAGAGCAAATCAAAAATATATTTGAAAATGTAATAACTCATAGAAAGTTACAAATTGATGCGGGTAAGGTTAGCGTTGTAAGTTCGAATGAGGATAATTTATATAATGCTAGCCAGATGAGTGATGGGGAAAGAGCAATTTTTCATTTTATAGGTGAAGTATTATGTGCTGAATCTAATAGTTTAATTATCGTTGATGAGCCAGAGAATCATTTACACTCTTCAATTTTAAAAAGATTATGGGATAATATAGAAAAATCCAGACCAGACTGTGTATTTTTATATATAACACATAATTTTGATTTTGCCATTTCAAGGGTTAATTCACAGATAATTTGGTTAAAATCGTATAAGAATAAAGAATGGGATTATAAATTAATAAATGAAGATGAAAACACGGATGATGATTTAGATTGTTTGAAATTGGAATTGTTAGGTAGTAGGCAAAATGTAATGTTTGTAGAAGGAACTAAAAATAACAGTTTTGATCAAAAGATATATTCAAGGATATATAGTGAATATAATGTTTTATCACTTGAAAGTTGTAGTAACGTGATTCAAGCAGTTAAAACATATAATAATACTAATGATTTGCATCATATGAATGTAGTAGGAATAATAGATCGTGATAGGAGAACAGAAGATGAGATTCTTAATCTTAAATCAGATAATATATATGTTCCAGATGTTGCTGAAGTAGAAAATCTATTTTTATTACCAGAAGTAATAGAAATAATGTGTAAAAAAGAGATTAAAGATTATAATGAGACATTGGAATTTGTAAAAGAAAACACTTTTAAGTTTTTGGAAGATCATGAGGAAGAGCAAGCAATTTTATTTGTCAAACATCAAGTAATGAATATAATTAATCAAAATGTGAATAAGAAACATAATACAATTGATTCTTTAAAAAGTGAAACACAAAATATATCGCAAAATATTAATATAGATGAAATATATAAAAAGGAAATTAAAAATATAGAAACAATAATCAAGGATAGGGACTATTTATTAGCATTAAAAACAATTAACAATAAGGGGTTATTAAATTTTACAAAATTACCGAGTGAATTTGGATGGAAAACAGATTATTATCAGAATCAAGTTATAAATATACTTTGCTATGATAATGAGTATGGTGATAGATTAAAAGAAATATTTAAAAAATATATTAAAATAGAATAAATATTAATGCTATATAGACATGGAGGAAGTTTTATGTATAGAACTATTTTTGTTACAGGTGCATCAGGATTTATTGGATCCAATTTATGTAAAAGGATTTTGAAAGAGAATTCTGAATGTAGGGTTATCGGTTTAGATAACATGAATGATTATTATGATGTGCGTATTAAGGAGGCTAGATTAAATGAATTGTCTAGTTATTCGAATTATACGTTTATTAAGGGAAACTTAGCAGATAAGGAATTGATTAATTCTATTTTTGATAAGTATCGTCCTAGTATTGTTGTTAACTTGGGTGCTCAGGCAGGTGTTCGTTATTCTATTACGAATCCAGATGCATATATTGAAAGTAATATGTTGGGTTTCTACAATATTTTAGAGGCTTGTAGAAATTATCCAGTAGAACACTTAGTATATGCTTCTAGTAGTAGTGTATATGGATCTAATAAAAAGGTTCCTTATAGTACGGATGATAAGGTGGATAATCCAGTTAGTTTATATGCAGCTACTAAAAAGAGTAATGAGCTAATGGCACATGCATATTCTAAGTTATACAATATTCCTAGTACAGGATTAAGATTCTTTACGGTATATGGTCCTGCTGGACGTCCAGACATGGCTTATTTTGGATTTACAAATAAACTAGTGAATGGAGATACGATTAAGATTTTTAATTATGGAAATTGTAAGCGTGACTTTACATATGTAGATGATATTGTAGAAGGTGTTATTCGTGTTATGAATAAAGCACCAGAAAAAAAGAATGGTGAGGATGGACTTCCTATTCCACCATATGCTATTTACAATATTGGTAATAGTAATCCAGAAAATTTATTAGATTTTGTACAGATCCTTTCTGAAGAATTAGTAAGAGCAGGTGTATTGCCTGAAGATTATGATTTTGAAGCTCATAAAGAATTAGTGGCTATGCAACCAGGGGATGTACCAGTCACATATGCGGATACGAGTGCTTTAGAAAGAGATTTTGGATTTAAACCTCATACTCCATTAAGAGAAGGTTTAAGAAAATTTGCTGAATGGTATAAAGAGTTTTATATGAAAGAAGACTAGTTCTTCTTTTTGTTTAATATAAATTGATTTAAAATCAGTTTATATTAAACAAGAAATGATGTTTTTATTAATATAGATGTTTTTCAATGAAAGGATGGTAAAAGATTATGAAAATTGCAGTTGCAGGAACAGGATATGTAGGATTGAGTATTGCTTGTTTATTATCTCAACATAATGAGGTAAAGGCAGTGGATATTATTAAGGAAAAGGTAGATTTAATTAATGCTAGAAAATCTCCTATTCAAGATGATTATATTGAGAAGTATTTGGCTGAAAAGGATTTGAATCTAGAGGCTACTTTAGATGCAGAATATGCTTATTCTGATGCTGATTTTGTAGTTATTGCTGCACCAACGAATTATGATAGTAAGAAGAATTTCTTTGATACAAGTGCAGTAGAAAGTGTAATTGAACTTGTATTGAAGTATAATCCTTCAGCTATTATGGTTATTAAGTCAACAATTCCAGTTGGATATACGGAGAGTGTTAGAAAGAAATTTAATACTAAAAATATTATTTTTAGTCCTGAATTTTTAAGGGAGTCTAAGGCTTTATATGATAACTTATATCCTTCAAGAATTATTGTAAGTACTGATGAGAATGATTCTAGATTAGTTGAAAAGAGTCATGAATTTGCAGCTTTACTTCAAGAAGGGGCTATTAAAGAAGATATTGATACTTTATTTATGGGATTTACAGAGGCTGAGGCTGTTAAATTATTTGCGAATACGTACTTAGCTTTACGTGTATCTTATTTTAACGAATTGGATACGTATGCTGAAATGAAAGGTTTAAATACTCAAGATATTATTAATGGTGTATGTTTAGATCCTAGAATTGGTTCTCACTACAATAACCCTTCATTTGGATATGGTGGTTATTGTTTGCCTAAAGATACTAAACAATTATTGGCTAACTATCAGGATGTTCCTGAGAACTTGATTGAAGCTATTGTAGAATCAAATCGTACTCGTAAGGATTTTATTGCGGATCGTGTTTTAAAAATTGCAGGTGCTTATGAAGCCAATGATGAGTGGGATGAATCTAAAGAGCATGATGTTACTGTAGGTGTTTATCGTTTAACTATGAAATCAAATAGTGATAACTTTAGACAGAGTTCTATTCAGGGTGTTATGAAGCGTATTAAAGCTAAGGGTGCTAAGGTTATTATTTATGAACCTACTTTAAAGGATGGGGATACATTCTTTGGTAGTAAAGTAGTAAATGATTTGAAAAAATTTAAATCATTAAGTCAAGCAATCATCGCCAATCGTTATGATAGTTGTTTGGATGATGTACAGGATAAAGTATATACTCGTGATTTGTTTAGAAGAGATTAATATAGGCTTAACAGATACATTGGTGACTTGTAAATATATTCGATATTAATGGTGTCTATTTAAGATTTATTGTATAGGTGTAAACGAAAGAGAGACTACACTTATGACAAGAACTTCAAGATATTTAAACCAAGATACTATCGTTGCTTTACAATCTTTTCAAATTGAAAAAATTGATTGTGAAATTACTGATTACCTGGATACAAACAATAAAATGAATACGTATCATTTTGAATACTGTCTAAAATGCGGATGTTATCATCCTCGTTTAATCAAGAGCGGTTTTGCCAACTCTGGTAAACAATTGGTTCGTTGTAAAGAATGCGGAAAACGTTTTGTTGTGGACCGTGAACAGCTTATTTTTTATTCTCACCAACACCAATCCAAATGAAATGAACTTATCCTGGATACATTGAATGGTGTATCTATTAAAGAAACGGCAGCTAAAATCAATGAAAATGAACGTAATGTTTTTAATATGCGTCTGGTTAGTCTAGGAACTGAGGAATATCCCAAATGGAGTTGAAATAGATGAAAAGTATACTCCATATAATCATAAAGGAACTAAGATTGATGAAGTAGAACCTAAACATCGTGGAACATCTGCGACAAAAAGAGGATTGTCTAATCAGCAGGTATGTATCATCACTGCAATACAGTGATTCGAACAAGAACATTAAATTATGGCAAGTCATCATCTATAAATCTATTAAGATTTGGTGAATGTCTTGAATCAAAATCTTTTGTAATGCTAGATGGTTCTAACAGTTACAACGAACTTTTAGAAAGTAAGAATTGTACTAAGAAAGTGTTAATCAGTCATGAGTCATATGATAAATTCAATCATTTAAATACAGTGAACAGTTTCCACAAATTGATTGAAGAAAGACTGCAAAAATATAAAGGGATATCATCAAAATATATAAAATCGGTGCAATGCTCTTTTTGTCATGAAAAGAGAAACGCAAGGAATGGATAACACAGAAAAGCTACAGTACGTACTACTTAGATTGAAAAACATCTATAAGATTACTCGCTTAAAGAATTTGAAAAACGAATGGTTGTTCGCATAAGTGATAAAACGCAGAATTATAGCAATTTCACCAAATTTCTAGTTAAGTTTTGATTTAATTAATAATAAAATGAATATTTTGCGTCAATGCAATTTAATTTATTTTATAATATTTGGAGAAAGGATAATCAATCAAATAATGTTATAATAAACGATTGATTTGAGATTTAATTTATGAGAAAAAGTGTGTATAAAAACAATTTGAATGAGTTATATTTTAATGAACTGACAAAAATATTCAAGGAAAAGAACTGGGATATTAATGATATTGAAGTAGAAAATATTTTTAATAATTTTTGTCAAAGATTAACCGATTTAAAGTCTGATGAAAAACGAGAATTGATTCTAGATTTAACAAAAAGATATGAATGGATTAAATTCGATGTTTATGAATCATATTTGCTAGATGCTTTTAAACAATTATTTTCATCAAAAGAATGGAAACTTTTTTGGAAACAAAGGAAATCAGGTAAAAATATATGCATTACGTCTTTAAATGATAATCCAAATATTACAAAAAGTGGAAGTATTGTTTTATATCTAATTCAATCTTTTGTATTACGTGTAGAAAGTTATTTTGCTAATGAACAAATAAGATTATATGACAATTTTGAAGTGCTAAACAAACATAAAAATCAATTTGATGTTATTATCTATGTTGATGATTATATAGGAAGTGGCTTATCGGTTTTATCAGGATTAAATAAAATCAAAGATATAAATTGTGAAAAGTATATTGTTTGTTTAGCGGCCCAGCAAGAGGGAATAGATTTAATAAAAACCCAAACAAATATTAATGTTTATGCTAAATTAATCAGAAACAAAGGAATTTCAGATAACTATGATGAGAATGTTAAAAAGCATAAATTAGAATTAATGAAACAAATTAGTCAAGAACTCAATGCTGGTACTAATAATTTATTAGGATATCATGATTCGGAAGCATTAATTAGCTTAATAAGAACACCAAATAATACATTCCCGGTATTTTGGTTAGAAAATAAACATTATGGAAATGCACCATTTAGCAGAAAAACAAATATAAAATTTGTGAGAGAGTAAAATCATGAAAATTAATATAGAAAAACATATACTACAAACTATTAAGAAAGGAAATTCTATTACATCACTGTTTAGTTTAGGATTTTCTTATGCACAAATATTTAAATGGTTGTACGAACTAGAAAAAAATGAAATTATATATAATAAAGAAAATATTAGAATGCTAACATCAAAAGGTGAATCAAGATTAGATAATTTAAATCAAAAGAAAACGGTAGTAATCATGCCGTTAAATGAGTATAAAAAAGAAAGAAAGGACATAGACGAAGTATATCTTCCGTGATAGAATATTTAAGACTTATAAACTTTTAGACTTTGCATTTTATATGCGGGAATAGCGAGTCGTTATTCTTTGGAGAATGGTTTTTACTAGCCATTCTAGAAAAGATTTAATTTCTCACAGGAGTTCTAAATTTAAATCTTTTCTAGCTGCTTGTAAATTGAATATTTTCAATTTACTACGCCATACTTAACAATTATTTTATTAATTGTTAAGTATGTGATATTTTTTGTGAAAGTTTATAAGTTTTTTTGGTATAAAAAATGAATTGGGATATCTATAAAGAAAATTTTATTCATGAAGCAAAAAAACATCATAAGAATGAAAACTATATTAATAAATGGCTTGAATATGCATATAACCTTAATTCAAAAAAATTACCCATAATATATGATCAAAATCATATGTGTGAATTAATTGGATTTGATAAAAATTATGTTTATGCAATAAGCAACGGAGGGAAGCATTTCTACCGTACTTTTGAAATAAAAAAGAAAAATGGAGGTACAAGAATAATTCATGAACCCCTTCCAAATTTGAAGGATATTCAGCGTTGGATTTTAAAAAATATCTTAGATAATGTTGAAGTAAGTCCATATGCAAAAGCATATCGTAAAGGTTATTCAGTTAAAGATAATGTAAAATTTCATAGGCGTCAAAAAAAGGTTTTATGTTTAGATATTCATTCTTTTTATGATAGTTTAAAATCAGATTTAGTTTTAGATGTGTTTATTGAATTAGGATATAATAATGACGTTGCTATTATGCTTACTAACTTATGCTGCTTAAATTACAAATTACCACAAGGCGCACCGACTAGTTCTAGTTTATCAAATATAATTATGAAAAAGTTTGATCATTCAGTTTCGGATTTTTGTAAAAATAATGCTATCAGGTATACTAGATATGCTGATGATATGACTTTTTCTGGTGACTTTGATGAAATTAATGTAATTCGATTTGTTAGAAATGAATTAAAAAAAATAAATTTAAGGCTAAACAATCAGAAAACAAGAGTCAGAATTCAAGGTCAACAGCAATTAATAACTGGTATAGTTGTGAATGAAAAAACTCAATTACCCAAAAAGAAAAGAAAAGAAATTAGACAAACTATGTATTATATAAAAAAATATGGGATTAATGAACATATGAATTTTAAAAACATAGATAAAAGTTATTATTTAGAACATATAATGGGAATTGTAAATTATGGTTTGTTCTTAAATCCAAAAGATTCTGAATTAATTGCGTATAGAAATATTTTACAAGTTTTAAAAAAATCACAAGATTAATAAGATTTAATAGATACATTGGTGACTTGTTAATATAACTGACATAAATAGCGACGATTCAACGTTTATTGTATATACGATTGAAAGAGTGAATACACTTATGGCAAGAATTTCAAAATATTTAAATCGATACAGTGCTCTTTTTGTCATGCAAAGAGAAACTTAAGGAATGGATAACACAGAAAAGCTATAGTACGCACTACTAAGATTGAAAAACATGTATTAGATTTTAATAGTGTAATTATATCGTTAATTAAAATGATGCACATTTGTAAAGAGTGTTTATAGTTAAAAATATTACTATTATTGGAGATTGTAAAATATGAAATATTTAAATGCTTAATCATATTGTTTGTAAAAAAATCTGTGATAGATTTTCTTGATTTGCCGTGTGAAGATTACAGTAAAATTATTGATCTGATTTTACGCAGTGATGATATTGATGAGGAGATAAATAAAATTATTGAAAATAGAATCACAACAGAATTAGAATTTATACAAATGTTTCATTTGTCCAGAAGATTATATGATTCTAATTTGATTGAAAATGATAATTTGAAAAATTTATTACTTAAAAAATCTGTTATATCTCAATTTTTTAAACAATATGATATATCGTTTGTAGAAAATAATAATAATATCAATTTATTATATAAAAATGTTGTAGTTAATATAAGTGATGCAAAATATGAAGATTTTAATAGTAATATTAAGTTTAGATTAGAAACAGATTACTGTATTAATGGTTTTGCATTTAGAGAAGGTTTGGAAAAAAACTGTTATTATTCAGCTTTATCTCGAGGGCCTGAAATTTTATATGAGATATAAAAGAAGTTTTAAAATATTTATATTATGAAATGTTAGGCCACAAATCAGATTATTTAATTTTAAGACTTCCAGATAATGAAAATTTAAAAAGAGAATGGTACAAGGGGTCAGAAAAACTAATAATTTAGTTTATTGATCAGCATGCACTATATGATTATTAAGAAAACAATTCAGATGTTAAATTTTTTTGGGTTGTTTGGATGATGTTCAAGATAAAGTATATACTCGTGATTTGTTTAGAAGAGATTAATATATTCAAGGGCTGATTTATCAGCTCTTGATTTATTATATAATTAGTAAAATATAACTGGTTTACTATTTATATAATAAATTTGGAATACTATAAAATCTGTTGTTGTCGGAAAAGGGGAAAAGGTGAATGTATGTTAAGTAATAACATTTCTTGGAGTCAATTTGAAATTTGTTGTAATGATAATAATGGAATTAAACTAAGGTTTGAAGATTTATGTAGACAGCTCTTTGAACATAAATTTCTTCAAAAAAATCAGTATCTTCATAATAATCCGAATAATCCTGGAATTGAATCAGAGCCAGTTTATGATAAAAGTAGTAAAAGATGGATTGGTTATCAGGTAAAGCATTTTGATAATAATGTAAATTATTCGCAAATTGAAAAGTCAATGCAGGAAACAGTGGATAATTATAAAGGAAAGTTGGATTGTGTATATATTTTTTGCAACAAACCTCTTAAATCAGATTGTAAAAGTTTTCAAAGAATAGACTCGATGCTAAAAGAAGCTAATATAACTTATGAACTTATTACGGATAATATGATTTTAGATTTGGTGAGAAGCTATCCTGATTTAGAAAAATATTATTTTAATAAGCATATGTTATATCAAGAGTGGTTTGAATCTCAGTTTAAAAATGTAAAAGAAAAAGTAGGAGAACGTTATAATGATAATTTAAATGTTGATACTAGCAGTTCTAAAAGAATATCATTATTTGTTCAAGATGATAATGCTGTTAATTACATAAATAATAAAAAGAATCAAGTCATAGATGAAATATTTAAATTAAAAAATAAATATAGTGAACTTTTATTTGCTTCTAATAAATTAATAAGTGTTATTCATACAATTCCCGATATTACTAATGAAACATTATTAGATTCAAAAAAATGGGATGATAAGATACAAAATGAGATAAAAGAGTATGTTTCAAACTTCAATAAGAAAATTGATGAGTTAAATTCTCAGGTTAATGATATTTATAAATCTAGCAAAACGGAAAGTTTTAGTATATTTTATGAAGATTCAAAAATAAGAAAATTTAATCAGAAAATTGATATGTATCATCAATTTATTGATGTGAGTAAGTCCTTGGATTTAAAAGATGAGCTTCGAATTACAGAATCAAAAGTATTGATTATTAAAGGTGAAGCGGGTAGTGGAAAAACTCATTTGTTAACAAATGAAATGAATCAATTGATTTCAAATAAACATAAGGCATTAATGCTTTTAGGTGGAGACTATTTATCGGATGAAAATATTAAGTATCAGATTATGAAAGGTCTATCTTTAGACTATTCCTTTGATGATTTGCTAGAAATATTAAATACGAATGGGAAACTTGAAAATAGTATAATTCCGATTATTATTGATGCAGTTAATGAAACGGCGTATAGAGATTTATGGAATTCATTTTTACCAGAGTTATATAATAAAATTAACGAGTTATCATATGTTAAATTAATTGTTTCAATTCGTTCTGATTATCTTGATGAATTAAAAGACAGTCTTGCAAATAAAAATAATGTATATACGTTGACACATAATGGTGTTTTTGATGGCAATTTTGATTCTGTTAAAACTTTTTTAAATTATTATGGTATTCCATTTACACCTGTTGAAATGTTTAATAATCAAATGTATAATCCTTTATTTTTGACTTTATATTGTAAGACGTATGAAAAAGAGAACTCTGAGATATCTGATTTATATGATAGACTATTGAATGTTGTTAATAAAAATCTATACAAAGATATGGGGAATCACATGGTATCATCAGGATATAATAAAAGTATTAATGTGGTAACACCTTTTGTACTAGAGTTGGCCAATTTACTTTCTGAAAATAAAGGGAGAGCAATTTCGGTTGAATATGTTTCAAAAATGAAATATTGGGACATGTATGGAATTACAAAAATACCATTTATAACATGTTTACAAATAGAAGGAATAATACATCAATATGCATTTAAAGATAAAGAATTTATTCGATTTACTTATGATCAAATGAATGATTATTTTTGTGCTAAAGCATTTTTAGTGCAATTCGATGATAAAGATACTACTTTAAGTCACATCGAAAACATTGATTTTCATCCAACTAATATTAATTATTTTTTATACATATGTGAATTGTATGCAAAAAAGTATAATCAAGAATGTATTGGAGTTATTGATAAAATTGAAGACGATACTCTTAAACATGATATTTTTAATGAGTATGTAGATTCATTTCAAAGGAGAAATATATATGGTTTATCGTTATATGAATTTGAAATATATTGCAAAAAATATAGTGTGTGTTTAGAAAATGTATGGAATTTGTTTATCTCAAATGCTTTAAAGCAAGACAATATTTTTAATGCTGATACTTTACATAAATATTTATTGTCTTTAAGAATGAATAAAAGGGATAGCCTATGGACAATATATATCAATGAATTAGAATTCAATAATAAACTTTTTTCGACTATACAATACATTGTTGAGGGCAATCAAATAGTATTTAAAAATAATATACAGATAGAATTGTTATTAACGTTATTTGGTTGGATTTTGACCTCTTCTAATAGAAAACTTAGAGATACTGTTTCAAAAGCAATGATAGAAATATTAAAGAGCAATTTTAATATGACCAAATTAGTTTTAGAAAAGTTCCAAAATGTCGATGACCCATATGTTTTACAAAGATTATATGGTATTGTTTGGGGTGTTTGTGTCAAAAGAGAAAAAAAAGATAAAAGCACTTATAAATCTCTAGCAAAATATGTATATAAGACTATATTTTTAGCTCCACAAGTTTATCCAGATATTTTGTTAAGGGATTATGCTCGTCTAATAATTGAAAGATATATTTATGAATATCCAGATGAAGATTGTTTTGATATTTCAACAATTAATCCACCATATGTATCTGATCCTATACCTACTACTGTGAGCGAAGACTATAGTAGCAACAATTATGAAAAAGGAGTGCATTCAATAATACATTCAATGAGATTTGAGAATTATGGATGGTATGGTGATTTTGGACGATATGTATTCGAAAGAGCATTGAATTCGTTTGAAATAAATCATGACATGGTTTTCAAATATTCATTGTCATTTATTTTAAACAATTTAGGTTATTCTAATACGTTATTTGGTGAATATGATTCAAATGTGGATCAAAATAATATGACTCGATTGAATAATCCTAAAGTAGAAAGAATTGGAAAAAAATATCAATGGATTGCTATGAATAATATTTTAGCTAGAGTTGCAGATCATTATAAAAAATTTGATGTATATACATTGGATAAAAAAAATGATAAATATGAAGGTCCATGGAATCCGTTTGTTCGAGACTTTGATCCTACTTTGAATATGTGTTGTATTAATAGTAAAGAATTGCCAGATTTTCACGTAATAAATAATGAACGAAAGACATTTAATAAGGAAATAGAACAATTAGTAAATTGTGAAGATAAGCAAACTGAATGGTTAGAAGAACAATCTGATTTTTTTCAATTTGAAAAATGTAATTTAATCTTAAAAGATTCTAATGAGAACGAATGGGTTGTTTTAGCCAAATGTGCAGAGATTATGGTTGATTCAGTTTCCATGTGGAATTCGTTCCATGGCTTTTTTGTAACAAATAATCAAAAAGAATATGTGATTAAGTATTTAAAAGAAAATGTAGATTCTAATGATGATATTATAGATAATATCGTTGAAATTAGTAATATATATTATAGAGAGTATCCTTGGTCAAAAAGTTGTAAGAATCTAAAACAATCAGTAAATTATCAATTAAATGAAAAAATAACAAGAGATGAGATGTCATCAAAAGATGATGATGAACTTAATTCGTTTTTTAAAGATCGTGACCAAAGATTAATATGTAAAAATGAGCACATATATGAAAAAAAGATTGGCGAGATAGAATGCTCTTATATTTTATTTAATTGGGAAGAAGAATATGATGCATCAAAAAAAGAATCAATATTTTTCAAAGTTCCAAGTCCAAAAATAATTGAACAGATGAAATTAGTATATGGAAAATATGATGGTATTTTTTATGATAATAGAAAACGAATTGCTGCATTTGATACGCATTTAATAGATGGTAAAGGTTTGGTTATTCGTAAGGATGTACTTGATAAGTATTTAAATGATAATGATTGTCATCTTGTATGGATTTCAAATGCAAGTAAAGAAATATATAATATAAAAACACACATGAAAAAATTTTGTGAGTGGACTGGATTGTATTCTTATGATGAAAAAAATGAAGTACAAGGTAATTTAATAATGACTGTTAAAAAAAATTGATTTTATAAAGTGTTTGTTTTTAGATTTTTAAATAAAAAGGTTATATTTTAGTTTTTTTTAGGATATTAATTAGATTTATGATATATTTATTATGCTTTGATTTATAGATAGGGAGGCTTTTTATGGCAAAGAGTAGATTAGATCGTATGCCTAGTAATGATCTAAATGAAATGGAAGAGATTGATTTATTAGAATTATTACGTGCAGTATTAAAATATATTCGATTGATTATTGTATTGTGTATTGTATTTGGTGCTGGTGGATTTTTAGGTACAAAGTTTTTGATTGCGCCAACCTATACAGCGAGTACATCAATTTATTTAACTCCACAGATTAATGATACGGGATCATTGGATTATAATTCGCAGATGGCCAATAGTAAATTGGTTAATAACGTAGTAAATTTAATGACACAGAATAACATAATGTCTGAAGTGGCTAAAGATGTTGGATTAGAAAATGCTTCTACTGTTAAAAAGTGTATTACAGTAAGTAATCAGACAGATACTGAGATTGTTACTGTAACGGCAACTACGGGGGATCCTAAGTTATCGAAGGATATCGCAAATGGTACTGTAAATACATTTATTAAGACAATGCAGAAGAATTTAAATGCTCGTAATATTGAAATTGTAGATAAGGCGAAATTGTCTTATGTTCCTAGTGGACCGAGTATTAAGAAAAATACAATGATGGCTATTTTAGTTGGTGGTGTCATTGGTGTTGGTTATGCGGTATTGAAGTTCTTGTTGGATAATCGTTTGCGTACGAAGGAAGAGGCAGAAAAGTATTTGGGTATTCCTGTTTTTGCTGAATTCCCTGAAGTATAATGGAGAGGTTTATAGATCTTCACTCACATATCGCTTGGGGTATTGATGATGGTATGCCTTCAATGGAGGATACGAAATGTTCGTTAAATGATTCATTGAGTGATGGCATTGTCGGAATATGTAGTACACCACACTTTATTCCTGGACAATTAGATGTTTCTATTTATAATGAGATTGTTTCTCGTCAAATGGAATTAAAAGAAATGAGTTCCATACCGATTTATTTTGGTGGGGAAGTCATGATGAATAGTGAGTTTATTGATGGGTTGGATTTAGATTTATATCCAAGTTTGAATGGTTCTAGATATATGCTTGTGGAATATAATGTTCTTCATGACATTCATTCGATTGAATATCGGGATGATTGTTTGTATGAGTTAAAGGTTCGTGGTTTTATTCCTGTTATAGCGCATATTGAGCGTTATTTTCATAAGGAATTGGATTATTCAATTATTGAGAATTGGATTAATACGGGTTGTGTTTTACAGATCAATCGAACTTCTATTTTGGGTATGCATGGTAAGCAAATTCAATCGAATGCTTTATCTTTATTGGATAATGGATATTGTGATGTGATTGGTACGGATACGCATAGAAGTAGTGGAAATCGTATTTCTAAATTGAGTGATGCGTATTCTGTAGTAAGGAAGCGTATTGGTAGTGAGAATGCGGATATATTATTTTATGAGAATCCAAAGCGAATCTTGAGTGATATGGATATATTAAATATTGAGGTTGCAAAGAAAAAGAAGCGTTTTAGTTTCTTTAGGAGATAGAAATGGCAAAGAAAAAGAGAAATCAGTTTGATGTAGATGAGATTTATCGTGGGTTGCGTACAAATATTGAGTTTAGTCAAATGGATGATGATATTCAGGTTATTAGTATTGCGAGTACAATACCAAGTGAAGGAAAGAGTTCTGTTGCTTGTAACTTGGCTCGTATTATGGCAGCTAAATATAAAAATGTTTTATTGGTAGATTGTGATTTAAGAAATCCTTCGGTTCATAAGATGATGAAAATTTCAAATCGTTCTGGACTTACAAATATTATTTCTGAATTTCAAGAAGGATTGAGTTTACATTCATATGATGGTGTTCAACAAGTTCAATATGATGGTGGACAAACATTGACTGTGATTACATCGGGTCATAAAGTACCAAATCCTAGTGAAGTATTAGGTTCTAAAAGAATGGGACATTTTTTAGAACAAGCTCGTAAAGAATTTGGATATATTATCATTGACTCAGCTCCAGTAATGGTTGCTTCAGATGTTATCCCATTATGTAACTTAAGCGATGGGGTTCTTTATGTCGTAGATGCTAAAAATGCAGATAAACGTAAGGTAAAGGCTGCTATCAATGACTTAAAACGTAATGGTGGTCATGTGATTGGTGTTGTATTAAACAAAGTGGATATGAGTGACGAAAAGCGTTATGGCTATGGTTATGGTTACGGCTATGGTTATGGAGGAGATAAGTAATGACACGAAGAAATAGTTTAATATTCCTTACAGCTTTTGGTCTTCTTTTAACAGGCTGTGGTAAGTCTGGTTTAGAAATCACAAAAGAAGATATTCTAGAAGTAGCTAGAGACGATGCGAACGTCACAAAAAGTGAATGTGAAAATGTATCTATTAAAGAACAAAAAGGTTCATACATTGTTTCATTTACTACAAATGGTGGATCTTATGAATATAAGATTGGTAAGGATGGTATTATTACAGAACGTAACTTCAAGCATAGTACTAAAGAAGAAAGTGTTCAAGAAGAACCTGCTAAAGAAGAGACATCAACAACAACTAAGAAAAAAGAAAGCTCTTCAACTTCATTTGATGACAGTCAACAACAGGCTATTAATGCTGTATTGACAAATTCAGGGTTAGAACAAGATGATGTTAGTGATATAACATGTTCTTTTGATTCTAACACAAATCAATATACAGTTACATTTGTATTAAATGATGTAAAGAATACATCGATTGTAGATGCGAATACATTTACTGTAATATCTACAATTTTAGGATAATTATTGTACCTTCCAGAAAATGGAAGGTTTTTTTATTTTGTGTTCGTATGGTATTATAGTACATATGGAGAAAATTTACTTATGATTCGTTTAGAAACACATTGCCATACAAGATATTCAAAAGACAGTCTACTTCTGCATTCCTTGTTGTATATGAAGTGTCGTTTGTGTCATATTGATGCGATTGCGATTTGTGAACATAATAATATCTTGGGTGCATTAAAGTTTAAGGAATATTGTTCAAAAAGAAAGAATAAAGTTTTTGTGATTGTTGGAGAAGAAATTATGACTTCATCAGGAGAAATTATAGGGCTTTATTTAAATAAAGAAATACCGGCTGGATTATCTTGCAATGAAACAATTGGTCGTATTATAAGTCAGGGTGGTGTAGTCTATGTACCACATCCTTATGATGAGAAGAGGTCTAAAACGGTTCTTAGTGAGGATTGTATTTGTTCAAATTCACATCGTATTGATTGTATAGAGTGTTATAATGGTAGAAATGTAGAAGATTATTATTCAGTTAAACAGACTTTTATTGCGGATAAATATGGCTTAGTAAAAGTAGTGGGTTCAGATGCACATACCTTAATGGAAATTGGTAGAAACTATATGGAAGTTAAGAGTGTACCATTGAATAGTTCTGAATTTAGGGATGTTATTAAAAGTTGTACTTTCCATACCAAGCCATGTATAAAGTTGGCTCATAAGGTGACTAAATGTGCTAAGTTAATCAAAATGATTGTAAAGGGGAACTTCAATGAAATATACAGAGTTATCAATAGAAAAATTAAAAAGTGAATGTAATGAATGGGCTAAAGAATTAAAGAAAACATATTGTCCAGATTTAGTGATTTATGTAGCTAGAGCAGGCTATTTGATTGGTAAAGAGATGAGTGAAGTCTTTGAAGTACCAATGGTAGGAATTAGTGCAACGCGTGAGGGAAATAAATTAAAGGAGATTGTGGGTCCTATTATTTCATTAATGCCTAATTTTGTACGTAATTTTTTGATTAGTATGGAATTAAAATCAAATACGCATGATAAGAATACGGAAAGAAAGATTCATTTTCATGAAGGCTTAGAAAAGTTAAAGGGACAATCTTTTGATCGTATTTTAGTTGTGGATGATTCTGTCGATACAGGTCATTCTATGAAACAAGTGGTGGATGCGATTCAAACTGAGTTTAAAAATGCTGAAATAAAGATTGCAGGATTGAATGTATGGGATAAGAGTAAGAATATTATCCATACGGATTTTGCGCTTTATGAAAATACAGTAATTAAGGCACCTATGTCCAAGGATTCGAGTGAATATAAGGAGTTTGTGCGTATTTATAACAAGGAGACGAAGGAGGGCACGTTGTAGATTTGTGCTTTTCTTCTTTTTTTTATATAATTAAATGAGGTTATATATGGAGTGAAAAGACTATGTCAAAAATAGGTACTTTAAAGATAACGATAGAATTTATATTTTATTGGATATTAATTAATTTCCTGCAGGAGATCAATGTCCTGCGTTTTTATGGGGAGTATACGATTAAGCTTTGTGCTTTATATTTTTTAATGCAGTTGTTGATTGGACGTTATCAAGGAAAAGTGTTATTGATGTATGATGAGATTCGTTTATTGATTCTTTCGCATTTGGGCTTTTTCTTTGGTAGTTTTTTGATTTTCCCATTTAGTTCTTGGACTGTTCGTAAAATATATGGGTTTTTATTATTAACCCTTGCATTATTTTTGTTTGCGGGTTGTAATTCAAGATATTCGCATAAGATATTCCGTCAACGATTTAAACATAATACTTTGATTGTGGGTACGGGGCATACGGCTGCGCAATTGGCTTTTGTATGTCGTGGAAATAGTTATTCATTATTGGATGTACAGGGATATGTGAGTTGTAAATCGTATGGGATTCATCAAGAGCAGGTTGTTTCTAAAAAGCAGACAATCGAACTAGATTCAGTGGATGAATTTATTCAATCGCATAATATTGATACGGTATTGATTGCGATTCCGGAAATTAACAGAAAGAATTTAAATAAATTATTTGAGTTATTTAAGGGTAAGGTATTAAATATTAAGTATTTACCTCAGGTAACTGGCTTGGTTACGTTTGATACGAAGGTTGAGGATTTTGATGGTATTTTGATGATTTCAAATTCTCGTGGTGTCAATCAATTGGGATCTTATATTTTAAAGCGTTGTATGGACATTTGTGCAGGGCTATGTGGCATGATAATCTTGATTCCTTTAACGGTATATGTATTCTTTAAAAATCGTATGGAAGGCGATCGGGGGCCTGTCTTCTTTACGCAGAATCGTATTGGTAAAAATGGCAAGGAATTTAAGATGTATAAGTATCGTACAATGGAGCTTGGTGCAGATAAGATCTTAGAGGGTTTAATGGCAAGTGATCCAGCTATTCGTGAAGAGTATCTGAAGAATAAAAAATTGGCAAATGATCCTCGTATTACGAGTGCAGGTCGTTTCTTGCGTGAGAAGAGTTTGGATGAATTTCCACAATTTATCAATGTGTTCTTTGGCCAGATGTCTTTGATTGGGCCTCGACCATATCTACCAAAAGAAAAAATAGATATGGGTGAATATTATGAGGATGTGGTTGCGTGTAAGCCTGGCATTACGGGTATGTGGCAAAGTCATGGTCGTAGTGATGTGAGTTTTGAACAACGTCTGATTCTTGATGAGTATTATTATCGTAACTGGTCGTTTTGGCTGGATGTTACATTACTTTGTAAGACAGTGAAACAAGTTTTATACGGAAGGGGAGCTGTTTAATTATGAAAGAACAAAGTAAATTTTCGAAAGTATTGAGTATTTTATTGAGTGTTGTATTGGTGATTTCTTCATTTTATTTATTATATCAAGTGATTCGTTTGAATGTATTGCCATCTAAATTCTTATTTCCACTTACTATTGGAGTGGTTGTCTTGGATGCCATTTTTATCTTATTGCTTGTTTATTTTAGTAAGAATGTGGTTTCTAAAATTATTTGTATTGTATTAACACTATTTATTTGTGTCGCATCTTGTATGGGTGGGTATTATATTTCTAAAACGCAAAGTGTTTTAAGTAATATTACAAATGTTGCCAAACATGCCAAAAATACAGTGAGTGTGATTGTCAAAGAATCAAGTTCTATTAAGAATAAGTCTCAATTGAATGGTGTAAGTGTGGGTAGTGTACGATTGAATGAACAGGGTTCTAAAAAAGTGCTTAAAGAATTGAGTAGTGAAGGTATTGCTTTAAATCAAACAGTATATGATAGTATGACAGCACTTTTAGTGGCTTTCTATAACGGGGAAGTGGATTCGATTATTATTAATGAATCAAGTCGTAGTCAAATTTTGGATATGGAAGCTTATTCCAACTTGGATTCAAATACGCGTGTTGTGTATCAAACTTCTTATAAAGTAAAAAATAATGATTCTGCAACATCCGTTAGTGATATTACTTCAAAACCATTCAATGTATTGATCTCTGGGTCAGATACGCGTGGTGGATTTGATGAAAATGGGCGTAGTGATGTGATTATGGTAGCGACAGTCAATCCTAAAACCCATACCATTCTATTAACTTCTGTACCACGTGATTTCTATGTCACTACAGCTTGTGATGCAGGCGATGGATGTATGCAAGGAGCTTTAGATAAGATTACACATACAGGTATTCATGGTACGAATACGACAAAGCGTACTGTAGAACAATTGTTGGGTGTTGAGATTAACTATACGTTTAAAGTTGGTTTTGATACAGTTACAGAACTTGTAGATGTATTAGGTGGAGTCGATGTATATGTAGAGCCTGGTTATGCAGTTCATACTAGTTATTTAAATGTAAATGAAGGAATAAATCATTTAAATGGAGAACAGGCATTAGCCTATGCTCGTGAACGTTATTCATATACAGAAGGGGATCGTCAGCGTACTAATAATCAGCAACAAGTGCTTATGGGCATTGTAAAAGAGGCAACTAAACCAAGTGTGATTACAAACTATGCAGCCATTATGGATACGATGGCAAATACTTTCTCAACGACAATGTCAAATGAGGAGATTACGGATTTAATTAAGTATCAATTAAACAATAATCCAACTTGGAAGATGGAGCAGTATATGGTTGATGGTACGGGGGATACTTTAATGTGTGCAGAACTTGGTGATGCGGCATCTGTCATGGTTCCAGATCAAAGTACAGTTAAAATGGCTAAGGATAAAATTAGTGCCGTTCTTGCAGGAAAATCAAGTGAGGATGTTAAATAATATGACAGCGAACGATTATATTAATTCTCAAGTGGATCCTTGTATAAGAAGGTATGAGGAATTATTTAGAAAATATCATAAGATTCATATGGGTTTAATGATTGCTTGTTTTAGTTGCTTTATTGGTGTGATTATACTAAATGTAGTTTATATCATTGTGCCTGTTATTTGGCTTGTTCTAGCAAGTATTGTATGTACTTTAGGTGGCTTATTTCTATTCTTCTTTGATAGTTTGAACGGTTACTTAGAGAAGTCGTTGTCTTATAAACATAAGGCTGAATCTTTGGGTTATGAAAAGCATTTATACAAGGCTAAAGAGAATGGTTTTAAAGGTTTTGCGTATCGTTGTGAAAGATATATGTAGATTGTGGGATGGTTAGATTGACCGTCCCTTTTTTTGGCTGATTTGCCAAAATGGTTGGATTTATACTATAATATGTAATTGTGAGCCACATAGAAGTTTATAGGAGATTATTTTTATGCCTAAAAAAAATGTAAAGAATGGTAAAAAATCAAATAGGGTAATCAGTAAATTTTTGACAATATTTATGATTGTTGGTTTGGCGTTATTGATTTTTCAAATCATTGATTTGAATTTATTACCAATGAAACTCATGATCTTAGTGTCTTTAGTCTTAGTTATATTGACTTTGATTATTATATTAATGTTGCATTTTAAAGCTCGTAAGTTTTTTTCAAGACTTTTGATGGGACTTATTGCCCTATGCATGTGTGCAGGTTTAGCTTTTGGCAATTATTTTATTTTTAAAACGGATAATACTTTTGAAAAGGTGACTAGTCTTGCAGACAGTAAGGCCACTTCAACTTCGATTGTCGTTTTAAAGGCTTCTTCCATTGAAAAAGAGAAGGATCTTGCAGGTGCTAAGATTGGTACGATCCTAGATATGGATGAAGAGGCAACAAGTCGTATGTTGAAGGATTTGGATTCAGACAAGATCAAATATACGACGAAGGATTATTCTTCATTGGAAGATTTAATGTCTGCATTTTACTATAAACAAGTGGATGCGATTTGTCTAAATGAAAAGTATCGTGATATTTTGCATGAGGGTGGTACATATTTTAATTTCCAAACGGATTCTCGTGTCGTGCATCAAAATGTGTATTATACAAAAGTCACTAAGAAAGATAATCCGAGTGATCCAGTAAATAATATTACTAAGGATACGTTTACTGTATTAGTAAGTGGTAATGATTCGTATGGTACGTTACAAGATTCGAATACGCGTAGTGATGCCAACTTATTATTAACAGTCAATCCTAAAACAGGAACAATTTTAATGACAAGTATTCCTCGTGATTATTATGTGGAACTTGTTTGTCCTGACAATGAAGAACAAGCTTGTCCTGAAGGTAGTTATGATAAATTAACGCATTCGGGATTAATGGGTGTGAAGAGTACGGAAAAGACAATTGAAAAAGCTTTGGGAATCACAATTAATTATAATATTCGTATTAACTTTTCGAGTGTTGTAAGTTTAGTGGATGCCTTAGATGGAATTGATTTGGATATTAAAAAAGGTGAGGAAGTCGATATTTTCTATACGAATTCGCAGCCTGGTTTAAGTGTAGGTAAGCATCATGTGGATGGAGAAACAGCTTTAGCCTTTGCGCGTGAAAGACACGCTTATGCAGATGGTGACAACCAACGTGTTCGTAACCAACAAAAAGTATTTAAAGCTATGTTTAAACGTATTGTTTCACCTAAAATGATCACAAACTATGGTAAGTTTATGGATGCTTTAGCTGTTGCGTTTGATACAAACCTATCGGGTGATGAAATCAGTAAGTTTGTGAAGTATGAACTAAACAGAATGCCAAAATGGAAGATTGAATCGTATGCGATTGTTGCGGATTCAGATACAAAATTCTGTTATCAAGCACAAAGCTATGCGAGTGTTGTCGTTCAAAATGATATTATGAATGAAGTGGCTAGAAAGAAGATTCAAGCTGTCATTGATGGTAAGAGTTCAGAAACGGTAGAAGATCCTTCTGGATTCTCACAAACACCAAATGAAAATAATGCGATTGGTAATACAGCAGAACTTGAAGCGATGGGAATCATTAATAATAGTGAATCTTCATCAAATAATAGTAGTAATGATTATGATTATGACTACGACAATAATTATGATTATAGTTATGATAACAGCAATGATTATAGTAATAATTATGATTCAAGCTATGATGATTCAAACTACAACAATCCAGATAATAACTATTATGAAGATGATAGTTATGATGATACGGCTGGTTAACACTAAGATACCTTCGGGTATCTTTTTTTAATGCGTAAAATGCATTGTATTATATCGAAAAATAAAGAAAATAAGTAGAGATTTCTATTTATTATGTAATTGTGGTGCTAAAATGTGAATACAATTTTCTGTTACTAGCTTTCTATCTTTTAAAGACGAAGTGATTTTGAGTTTAAGTACCAAGAAAGATAATTCGCATAATGAAAATTTATGAAATTAAACCGTTTAAAGAAATTATTCAAGTTGTACAAGATTTAAATCGTATTGATATAGATAAACTACAAGATCTATCTGCATGGTTTGATGATTTGTTGCATTCATATCAACATATGACTTACTATTCAGATCAACGTATTCATAAGCTATGTTTTGTTGAATCGACAAATTTATAATCTTAAGTTTTTCTTAAGTAGTTGAGATAACAAGAGATTCATCTTATAATTGAATCAATCGAAAGGATGTTTGTTATGTTTTGTAAAAATTGTGGTCACGAAATTAGTGATGATGCAAAGTTCTGTTCAAATTGTGGAACAAAAGTAGAAATTGAAGAAGAGATTGTTGAACCCATTGAGGTTGTTGATAAAACACAAGCTAAAGAATGGTATTATGTAGAGAATAATGATTCTAAAGGTGCATTTACTTTAGAAGAAATGAAAGAATTGATTGAATCCAATAAAATTACGGGTTCTACTCTAGTATGGAAGGCGAGTTTAAAGGATTGGCAAAAACTAGAGGATAGTGAGCTTAATGAATTCATGCATGTGGATGAAGAAAAGAATTGGTATTATGTTGAAAACAATGATTCCAAAGGACCTTATTCACAAGAAGAAATGAAAGGGTTTATGGATGCGGGTATTCTTTCAGGCAATAGCTTTGTATGGAAAACAGGTATGCAAGATTGGATGCACCTAAAAAATACCGAGCTTGCAGGAAATGAAATGCCAGAACAAGAACCTACACCACAACCTTTTTATTATGGGGTGAAAGAAAAGAGTATTGCCTTAAATGTTGTATTAACGTTTGTGACTTGTGGACTTTATGGGTTTTATTGGCTTTATACCATTGCCAAAGATTTAAATGATTTATGTGCAAGCCAACACCAAGAAAAAGGACCGGATCCATTCCTTGTGGTTGTATTAAGTATTGTCACTTGTGGTATTTATCAAATTTACTATATGTATAAAGCGGGTAAGATGGTTTCAAGCCTTACTAAAAATGGTCAACACCTAAGTGATGATAGTGTTGTTTTAATGGTATTAGCCATTCTACAATTATCATTAGTTTCTTATTGCATCCTACAAAGTAATATCAATGGACTTTCAAAAAACTAAGACTTTAGGAATAGTTCTTATACTATTCCTTCTTTTATTATTCTATAAATGTCCTATTCAAAGTGTTACAGGCTTACCATGTCCTGGATGCAACATGAAGACAAGTCTGTATTATCTTCTTCATTTGAATATAAATAAATCTTTGTATTATCATGCGCTACTTATTCCTTCACTTATTCTTTTTGTGGTTTGTATTGTCAATTATAAAAATGAACAAAGAGTAAAAGGAATCCTTATTGTATGGTGTATTTTAATGATTGTATATTACATGTATCGTATGATTGTTTATTTTCCAGATAGTCCAATGATTTATTCAAAAAATAATTTAATTTATCTCATATTTAGACATGTATAATGTCAATTAATGATGTATTGTGAAATCAAAAGGAGGACATGATAATGTCAAATATTTATTTTACAATTACGGGATTGCATCATTATTACGGAAACGAGTTTCTAGAAAAGGAAATGGTCGTTTATCTAAAGAAAGATAAAGATAATGAATATGATACAGAAGCCATTAGTGTCAATCTTGCAGGACTAGGAAAGATTGGCTATGTTGCCAATAGTCCATATACAGTACTAGGAGAAAGCTATAGTGCTGGAAGATTATATGACAAGATCGAAGATGAGGCACAAGGTAAAATCAAGTTCATTCTAGATAAGGGAATTGTATGTGAACTTGTAGAATAAGGGTATTAAAGAATTGGAATAGGTATAGGTAAAATGTTTTGTTAGGGAAAAATATATTTAGATGGTTCATATAAATGTTTTGATACCCATATTAAGTTAAGACGATAGAGGGTGAAAGAATGCAAATATATTATGGTAGTAATGTTATTGTAAATCAGCCAAAAATTATTACGGATGGATTTTATAAAGATTTTGGATATGGATTCTATTGTACGAATTTTGAAAAACAAGCTAAAAGATGGGCGTTAACTAAAAAGAATAAGCACGTTGTGAATGTATATTCTTATACTGAAAATAAGAATTTAAATTGTTTGATTTTTAAAGAGATGAGCGATGAGTGGCTAGACTTTGTAGTTTCATCAAGACAAGGCATAAGACATGAATATGATATTGTTGAAGGGCCAATGGCTGATGATACAATTTGGAATTATGTAGATGACTTTGCGCGTGGATTAATTTCTAGAACTGCATTTTGGGAGTTGGTTAAATTCAAGTATCCTACACATCAAATTGTATTTTGTACAGAAGCCGCTTTGAAATGTCTGGCATATGTAAGGAGTTATCAGTTATGATGAACAAATACTTTAATGAGCCTATTGAAGAGAATGATTTGTTCTATATTTGTTTTCTAATTGAAAAAGTGTCTAGACATCTTCATCAGCGAAACTCATATGTTGTGAATAAACTTGGATATGATCCTTTGTATCATTTGATAAGTGTCGCAAATGTCTTGCATAGCGAAAATTCAGATCAGGTTTTTTATGATGTGATTGAAGAATATGGGTTAAAGCAGGGCAATTTTCATATTAAAGATGTAAATCGTGAATTATGTACACATATTCCAACTGAATTGGATATGGGAAAAGTATATACAAGACTTATAGTGGATACATTATATCCTGGAGAAGATTATATTGAAGGGATTCTAAGAATCTATAATGATGAGATTTGTAAAACGCTAGATGATTATAATAATGGTGCATATTATGAGCCTTCTTATGTGATTGCGCGTGCATATAAAAACGGTGAGTTTTAAAAAAGATTGTGGACTTATTAAAGTGGCCCCTGTGTCAAGGACAATAAATAAAAAAGGTCTTAAAATTAAATAAAAATAAATATATCCTCTAGGTGTCAAATACCGGAGGATATATTTTATGTCAGAATATTGCAGATATGTAATTATAAAAAATAATGAATTAAAAATTTTAGTAACAAAAAGAATGACAAAACTTATAAAAAAGGAACTTGGCTTTTTTGATTATCGTGACTATCTATTTGAAGATAATCTTTCTATCTATCTTCTTGTAAGTGATCTGAGCATTTTTGGTGACGATCCTTCTATTATTTATAGATCATATCCGGGTGATTGTGATAGTACATTTAGCGGAACCGTTATCTTTACCAAGATGAATGAACATGGCTATGTATCATTGAATAAAGACGATATTGATTTGATTCTAAAACATATAAATAAGTTATCCAATGGTTTGTTTGAGATGAGATATTTTAATGATGACACTTGTTAATTTTTTGAATGTTAAATTTCTGTCTAAATTTTGCTTTACTAGACTGAATTTTTTCTTATATTCAATAGGTTCTTCTATTATATGTTTTAAAGGATAATTTCCTGTTTTGTAATATTCAAGATATTCATTTGGGGATAACTTGGCAAGATTATATTGATAACGTTCATTATTGTAGTAATACATATAATTATCAATCTCTTTTTCCAATTCATCATATGTAGAAATGATTTCTATATATTTACCTATTTCATCCTTCATATGTCCAAAAAATGATTCTTGAGGAGCATTGTCCCAACAATTTCCTCTTCTTGACATTGATTGTCTGATTTCTAGACTTTTAAGCAGATCAATAAATCTCATACTTGTATAATGTGCACCTTGATCACTATGAATCAAAGCGTCTGTATGGATATCATGTTTATGTTTTTTAAACAGTTGATTTATTGTTTTTAGCACAAAATCTTCCTCTAATGATGGTGATAATACATATGAAAGAACCTGTTTTGTAAATCCATCCTTTATAACAGACAGATATGCTTTTGAATGTTTTGCACCATAAAATAAATATGTGATATCCGTTTCCAATACATATCCTGGACCATATTCATCAAAATGTCTGTTTAAGATATTATCTGTATAATTTGATGTTTTTATCGCTTTAGCCATTCTTCTGATGGGATTGGCTTTTCTTATTGGACAAAACAGGTTGAATTTATCCATCAATCTTGATATTTTCTTATGATTCATTATAATTCCCATACGAAGAAGTCTCATGTGAATACCACGCCTACCCTTGTCATAACCTTTAAAGTTATAAGCTTCTAAAATTAGATCAAAGTCTTTACGATCTTGTTCTTCTTTCTTGTTATAAACAGATAATGGATCATTTTTTCTTTTCTTCCATGAATAGTATCCACTTCTCGAAACACCAGCTGATTGACATAGATATGAAACAGTTAAAACATTTTTATTGGATTCTAACGTTCTATCAATAAGTTCATATTTTTCTCTCACTGTTTGTTCTTCGATTGTTTTACAATTTGCTTTTTGTTGATAAATCTCACTCTTTTTAAAAAATCATTGATGTTAGCATATAAATAGGACTAGTCAAAAAGAGAAAATTTACACCAGTGGTA
>ENA-OPCY01000202-OPCY01000202.1-human-gut-metagenome-genome-assembly--contig:-NODE-202-length-47326-cov-2.380593_pt1 | contig 47326 bp, 46 predicted proteins | sample MGYA00241568_ERZ501487 | MGnify/ENA primary metagenome ERZ501487 (study PRJEB25962, sample SAMEA2042574) | human gut metagenome | biome: human gut; feature: human-associated habitat; material: faeces... | reverse complement strand
ACTACAATGTATGATATACAAAAGTTTACATTAATTCGCAAATCAATTTTTCTATGTTAAGTTTTGTAACGATTTTTTTAAGTTGTGAAATTAGAGTTAATTTATATCCTTTATATATATGTAAGATGTAAATGACATAAATCAGATTTAATCCCTAAATCCCTTCCTAACTAATTTTCCTAGCTTCTCGTCCCCCGAGAAGTTTTTTTTTGATTATGTTATTATTGACGTTTTTCCAGCCTTTTTAACTCATTAATCAGAAGTGTTTTACGAGGTTCCATCTCAATAATATCCCAAGGAAGAGGTTGATCTAAATTAAAACTTTCGTTTACTTTTATATCTAACTCTTTTAATGCAGATTTATATGCTCCTATTTTTGCACCACGCCTGTATACTTCAACAAGAAATGGAGCAAGCTCTTTTCCGCCTCTGGATAATACAGATTGCCAGTAATCCCATTTTATACTCGAAAACTTAGCAGAAATACCGAGTTTTGAAAACTCTTTTTCAAGATATTTTTGTTTTTTCTCAAGAGATTTAGTATCCTCTCTTTTCGCCCATTGAAAAGGTGTATGAGGTTTGGGTACAAAAGAAGAAAATGAAAATTCTATATTGAAACCTTTATTTTCATCTTTGATTTTTTTGCCGAGTTTTAAAAATTCATTTATGTCATCTTGCGTTTCAGTAGGAATTCCAATCATAGAATATATTTTGAGTCCTTTGAGCCCATTCTCGCGTGAGATTCTAACTGCATTCAAAATTTGCTCTTCTTTCAGATTCTTATTAATATACTTTCTCAATCTTTCACTAGCTGCTTCTATAGCAATTGTTGAGTGTTTTTGTCCGCCTTTAACAAGGGTTTGCACCATTTGCGGCGAAACTGCATCTGTCCTCAAAGACGAAATTCCAAGCTCTATATTCACTCCGTTATCAATTTTATCTTCAATGTATTTCATTATCGCATCAAAATCCGGGTGTGCACTTATTTGTGCTCCGAGAAGTGCAATTTTATTTGTATATTGAAGACCTAAATCTATTGCAGCTATAATTTTGTCATATTCATAGCTCCTGAAAGGAAGGTTTATATATGAAGCAGTACAAAAGGCACAGCGATTCATACACCCTCTTTCAACTTCTATAATAAAAGTATCTTTGAAATATCCTTTATCACTCAGAATAGGCGTGTAAATAACTTCATGAAGCGGAACTACAGCCTTTTTGACCGTTTTATTTTTTCCCGGAATATACACACCATCAACATTCTCAAAAAGTTTTAATGCCTCACATCTAGAATTACTCTTTAAAATATCAAGAACCTGTTTAAAACTTTCTTCTCCATCACCAATCATCAGAAAATCAAAAAAGGCCTCATAAGGACAAGGATTAGTAGTAATTACAGGCCCTCCTGCAAATATTAAAGGATGATTTTCATTTCTTTCTGCAGAATATAATGGAATATTTAATTTTTCCAAAATTTCAAAAACACCAGCATAATCAAAATCAAATGACATTGAAAATGCTATACTATCAATCTTTTTAGAAATAACTACATTGTCAGTAGAACATCTTATAGCGTTAATACCTTCATGAGTATCAGCAATTTTATACAGCCATAGATATCCGAGTGATGCCAGCGCAAACTCTTCTATTGCCGGATAAGCCATTAAAAAATTATAGTTGCCGCTACTAGATTTATATAAATATCTCTCCATTAATTCACATTCTTTATATAAAGTTCCTCAATCAACACGCATACAGTTGCAGCAATGGCCGGAGCAAAAATAACTCCGATAACCCCCAGATACTGCGCTGTTACAAATAAGAAAAAGTATATTATAAGAGGATGTAAATCCAAAAATTTACCAAAGATATATGGTCTTACAAGATTATTTTCAGCCCATTGGGCAATAATGAATAATAATATAATAAGAACAAGCGTTAGCGGCCCCATTTTATATGCAACCAGCAGTGTAATAACTAAGGCAAGTCCCGGACCAACAACAGGAATTATATCCAGCACAGCATTAAGCACCCCGAGCAGAAGCGCATAATCTACACCTAATAACATTAAACCTGCTGTCATTATTAGTCCTACACAGCCGATTGTAACAATTAACGCAAGCATATACCCGCCAATCTTAACTGATATAGTATCAAGGATTTCTTCTGCTTTAGCCTTCATCGGGCGCGGAAATAAGCTGCTATAGGTCTTTTTTACAGTTTCTTTATCTACTAGAAAATAGTAAACAATAATACAAGCAGCAAGAAAATAAACAATTGCAGAAGCAAATTCCATACTTAAGTTGATAGAATCATTTACAAACTTGGTAGTAAAGCCGGAAGCTGTCGACAAAAGCTCCCCGATATCAAGCTGTGCTATAGTAGATTGACTTACCAGCGGAGTATTCATTAAAAAGCTTTTTACAGCTGTTACATGTTCCGGCAGCATAACCAGAAAAGATTTTATCTGTTGGCCGGCAACTACAAATAATGGCAGAATAAAAAGAGCAGATATTAATAAGACTCCGCATAAAACTAGCGTAGAAGCCAGTGAACGGCTCATTTTCTTTGTCATTTTATCTACAAGAGGATTTAATGAACAAGCAATTACATATGAAGCAAAGAATAGAATTGCAATATCTTTAATCTTAGTTATAAAAATTATGAAAAGGATTGCAATAATGAAAAATATAATATTCTTAACTGTCACAAACTTTTTTACAAAAACATCAAACATTGAAAACTCCTTATCCTCTTCGACGATTTTATCATAAAAAGAACCGTGGTAAAATATATACGTGGATAATTTACTAGAAATAAAAAATTTAATTGTTGAATACAACAGCTTAAAAAAACAAAAAGATGACCTTGTTGTCGCAGTAAATGACGTTTCTCTTTCAATAAAAGAGGGAGAAATTTATGCATTAGCAGGAGAATCCGGATGCGGAAAATCAACCCTTGCAAAAGCAATAACTAAGCTTGTACGGCCAAAATCAGGTGAAATATTATTTGAAGGTAAAAATATTCTTGAACATGATAATTCTGAAAAAAAAGAATATCCAAAGTTAGTACAAATGGTTTTTCAGAATCCATACTCAAGCCTGAACCCTAAAATGAAAATTGGCGATATACTAAGAGAGCCGCTGGATATTAATACAAACTATTCTAAGAGCAGAAAAAATGCTTTAGTAAAAGAGGTTCTTAATGATGTCGGACTGCAGCAAACAAGTCTGGAACTTTATCCTCATGAATTTTCCGGAGGGCAAAGACAAAGAATTGCTATTGCCAGAGCTTTGATATTAAACCCTAAGCTTATTATAGCAGATGAACCTGTAAGTGCCCTTGATGCAAGTATTCAGGCACAAATAATTAACTTGCTTAAAGATTTGAAAAAACAAAAGGATTTAACCATTCTCTTTATATCCCATGACTTGAATGTTATCAGATACCTTGCAGACCGTGTAGGAATTATGTACTTTGGCAGGCTTATTGAAGAAAATACTACTGATAAAATATTTAATTTTCCAGAGCAGGAGTATACAAAAATTCTGCTGGAATCAGCCCCTACACTTGCCTACTAAATTTACTTTGTATTATTGATAGTTTTGAGCGGAACTTTCATTGTACTCACAAGCGTTTTGTATTTCTCATCTTTATAAAGATAGATATCAATTAAGTACTGGCTAAGTTCATTTTTAGTAAAAATATTTTTATCAAAAACTATTTTAATTTCTTCAGTAACACCACCATTAGAATACAGCGGTGCCGATTTGCCTACACACTTAACAGATATGGTTTCAAGCACTTTATCCTCACGCCTCAGAACAAAATCAGCAGACATATTTCTAATATTAGTATGTGATACATTCTTAAATCGATAAGCTGCTTTTAGTCTGTATGTAAACCAGGGCTTGCGGACTATAAACTTATCCAGCAGCACTTCTATATCATTTTTATAAACAACTTTCTGATTAACAAAAATATCAATCGAATGTATTTTATATCTGTAATACTTAGCTCTTGTAGGCTTGCCTTCCAAGTCCATAATATTAGCAGATTTCATTAAAGCTTTTGAATATACGCCGTAATCTATTTGCTGAGGTTTTTCTTTTAAAAGAGGCTCAAAATACTCTACTGATTTAACAGGATCTAAATCAGAATATATGATAGCAAGTTTATATTTAATATTGAAATTGTCAGGCAAGTATTTTTCAGCCTTTGTAAGGAACCTTACAGCATCAGAATTTAAACCGCTTTTCACCATTATATCAGCTGTTTCAATGTATGCATTTACAATTCTATTCTTTATAGAACTTTCTACTACAGGGTCTTTTCTTGTAAATTTATCATAATAAAATTTAGCTTTTTCATAGCTCTTCGCTGCACTCAAAAATTTGCCAATAGAATAGTATTTATCACCCATTTCTATATAAGCACGTGATTTATACTTGATAAGATTTTTATCGCTTATATCTTTTACAGATTTTATAACATTCTGCGCCTCATCGAATTTTTCCTGCGCTATCAAAACTTTAGTGAGTTTATAATAAGAAGAATAACTGCCGTAACCAGATTTTTCTAGAGCAATCTCGTATGCAAACTGTGCATTTTTATATTCATGCGCAAGCTCATATATATTTCCGACCTGCATGCACACAGCATAGCTCTTCTTCTTCAAATCCTTCGTTAAGTCCGACTGCATTATAAGCTGTCTTGCAATCTGTTCATTCATTCTGCGTTGTTCATTTGAATTTTCATACAAATTTTTTATCATTTCGCTTCTTGCATGAATTGAAAGCAGAATAGTAAATACAAGAGCAAGTAAAAAAGAAATCAGCACTGTACGGCCATATTCAAGTAGAATTTGCCTTTTTGTTTTCTGTGCCCCAAATCTATCTTTCTTTTTCTTTTCCTTAATCATTTAATTCCTGAAGCGTTATTGAATCAAGCTCTGCAATATTGCGTAGTTTACCGTATATTTCCTTCATCATTCTTTTGTTATTCAAGTCAAATATAGAAGACACTTTCGATTTTTCCGGATTTTCAAGTAATTTTTTAGAAGAAAAATCCGTCATATTATCAACATATGAATTTAAAAAGTTATAAATTTTTTCAACATCATTTCCATTAAGATATATAACAATTTTACAGCGTCTTACCTGCTTACCGCTAGACGGGAGTAATTGTCTTTCCAAAATTCTTATTAGTGTTAATACAGCAACACTTAACACTGTTGCAATAATAGCCACATCGTACATTCCGGCACCGCAAGCCATACCTATGCTTGCTGCAATCCATAGTGTTGCAGCAGTAGTAAGCCCAAAAACCATAGGCCCGTTTCTCAACACCGTACCAGCACCAATAAAACCAATCCCGGTAACAATCTGGGCTGCAACCCTTGATGTATCTCTTATGCCGGTTGCTTGAGCAATGTCAACGTTATCGCCGGTTGCAAATGTCGGAAATGCATATATTGAAAGCAAGGTAAAAATGCAGGCACCCAGACATACCAGAATATGAGTTCGTAAGCCTGCATACTTATTAGTTAATTCTCTCTCTAATCCCAGTGAAAAACCAAGTGCCAGAGCTAGAAATAAACGTATTATATACTCTGCATTAAAAAAAGCTTCCATCAATTCTCTCCCTTATTGTAATGATACAATAATTAATAGAAAAAGACAATGTATTGCTGTAGCCAAACGTGTTTATTTTAGTTATAATAGAGCTATGAATACTGAATGCAAAACAATTAAAGAGCAGCTTGAAGAACGCGAACTTGAACAGTTAAGTCCGTACGCAACAACCTGCAGAAATTCTAAGGGCAGAAAACGCCCCAGAAATGAACAATTTGAGATTCGTACAGAATTTCAAAGGGACAGAGATAAAATACTGCATTCAAAATCATTCAGACGCTTAAAGCATAAAACACAGGTCTTTCTATCACCATATAATGACCATTTCAGAACAAGACTTACACATACTCTGGAAGTTGCACAAATAGGAAGAACCATGGCACGCGCCTTAAGGTTAAACGAAGATTTGGTAGAAGCGATTGCGCTGGGGCACGATTTAGGGCATACTGCCTTTGGACACTGTGGAGAAGGAACACTGGATGAACTTTTGCCTAACGGTTTTCATCACAACCTGCAAAGCGTTAGAGTTGTAGAAGTCCTTGAAGATATGAATTTGTGCAAAGAAACTGTTGACGGTATCTTAACCCACACCTGGGGCTATAAGCCTAAAACTCCGGAAGCACAGATTGTACAATATGCTGATAAAATTGCATACATCAACCATGATATTGAAGATTCAATTCGTGCAGGAATAATTTCCGAGGCAGATTTGCCTGCTGACTGTGTAAAGTATTTTTCCTCCAATCAATCAGCAAGACTTGGGAAAATGATTACAGATGTAATAACAAGCTCGATGGATAAACCAAAGGTTACAATGTCAGAAGAAGGATGGTTTTACGTTACAAAACTCAGAACCTGGATGTTTGACAATGTTTACCTTGACCCGATTGCAAAAGCAGAAGAAAAGAAAGCAAAAAATATTATAAAATCATTATTTGAGCATTATGCCAAAATGATGGAACCATTCTATACGGAAGAAGAAATTCCACAAATTGTAACAGACTACATTTCAGGCATGACCGACCAGTACGCAATAAGACGCTACAAAGACTTATTTATCCCTATGCCGCTTGCTGAACGTACAAATGACGATGCTCTGCTTAAGAAAGCACGGGAAAGAAAATGATTTATTACGGTTACAGCATAAATTCAGGTGCTGATAATATGCGCATTGACTCAGAAATTTTAGACAGAGCCATTGAACAAAAGTCAAAAGAGCCGGTATTTAGGCTTTACGGCTGGTCGCCAAAATGTATCTCGCTGGGCAGAAATCAAAAAGATACTTTTTTAACAGGCGAAATTGATTCCGTAAGAAGATTAACAGGAGGAAGGGCGCTCCTGCATGATAACGAAGTCACATACAGCTATGTAGCTCCGATTAAAGAAGGACAGAGTGTAGTTGAATCTTATAAAGAAATTTCTGGAATATTAATTGACTTTTTTAAAACTCTGGGTATTGAATTAGAGTTTGGCGGCGGATATAAAGGCGGAATGAAATTTGATTACTGCATGCTTATATCTACCGGTGCTGATGTGTGTTATAAAGGTAAAAAACTAATCGGTTCCGCTCAATGCAGGAAACAGGGGTACGTTCTCCAACATGGTTCTATTTTGTTCGGATATGACAAAGAACTTCTGGAAAAACTTTTTAATGAAGAAGTTAAAGGCATAACCTGTATGAACGAGATTTTAGATATCACAAAAGAAGAGTTTATACACTTATTACAGCAACATCTTCAACATGATATGTATGCGGAAACATATCAAAAGGCTGAATAAATTCGACTTTAGCACCATGTTCGGTCAAATATTTTAAATCCCTTGCAAGAGTAGCAGGGTTGCAGGATACATAAATAATCTTTCCTTTAGTAAGTTTCAATGCATAATCAAGACTTTCTTCAGAACATCCTTTTCTGGGAGGATCAAGCACAGTTACATCAAAACTCCTGCCCTTTGTGTTAAGCTCTTTTTCAAAAAACTTTCCGGCGTCCATGTTATGAAGCTCAACATTTTTTATTCCGTTTTCTTTTATAATTTTTGATGCTAAATCTACTGAAGCTTTAAGCTCTTCAACACTTACAACTTTTGCAGCAATATCTGAAAGGCAAATTCCAAATGCGGTAATACCTGCATATGCATCCAGTATCAAAGGGTTCTCAAAATTTTCAGAAATGTAATTCTTTACATATTCAAATATGTTATTGGCACTCGCAGGATTTACCTGAAAAAAGGTATTAGCCCCTACTTTGAAAATCTTATCGCACAATTTTTCTTCAATAAACGCATCTCCTGCAATTATTTCAGTATTTTCTCCCATAATAAGATTGGTTTTCTTAGGATTAAAATTAATCCCGACACCTGAAACATTTGCAAACTTATCATAAACCGCTTCTGCCAGCTTCTTTATTTTCTCCAGCATCTTAACAGAGTTTATAACAAGTATAACTAAAGCCCTATTATTATAATTAGAAGCTCTAATTACAACATGCTTTAAATCTCCGGCATGTTTTTTCTCTTCATAACCTGAAACACTAAATTCCTTTGCAGTAACTCTTATGTAATCTATAATTTCGTCACAGTATGAAGGCTGAATAGGACAGTATTTTATATTTACTATTTCATGGCTTCCGGTCTTAAAATATCCTGCGAGAATACGTTTTGACTCTTTTGTTTCAGCTACAGGGTACTGAATTTTATGCCTGTATTCCCTGTTTTGCGGGCTTGGAATAACATCTCTGACCTCAACTTCCTTACCATAGATTGAATGCATAGCATCTTCAACAATTTGTTTTTTAAGTTCAAGCTGGTAATTATAATCAATAAACTGCAGCTGGCATGCCCCGCAAACCTTTTGCATAGGACAAAACGGCTCTACTCTGTGCGGAGATGGTTCAATTATTTCAATAACCTTAGCATTTGCAAAGTTTTTATTTTTTTTTCCGACTCTTACTTTTACAATATCCCCGGGGCATGCAGTTTCTACAAAAATTACATAGCCGTCAAGCTTAGCAATCCCCAGCCCTAGATTAGAAAGTTTTTCTATCTTTAAAGTAATGGTTTCAGGAATATTTTTTTTGTTTATTGTTTGCATGGTTTTATTACTTGTATATTTCTTGTTTCCGAGAGTTCCTGACGTGCATCGCGGATAATCTCTTTGTACTCTTCTGATAAGCTAAGCCCGTTGCAAAGCCTGTCGATAAAGCCGTTGTTAACCTTTACAGCTTTTTCAAGTGCCCCTACATTTTCAAGAACATCCTTAATATCAGCTAAATCATATCCAAAAGATTGTTTTGACTGATAAACCATCATCTCGCCGGTTTCTGCAACAAGCGGCTCGCCGCCAAGTTCAAAATGCAGTTTAAATACAGATTTCAAATCCTGTAACTCTGCCTGCATTGTCGCAATACTCTGCTGTATTCTCAAATACCTGTCAAAAAGATAATCAACATTCCCAAGCTGTTTTTTCTGCCAGTCAAGTCTTTGCAGATAGAGTTTTTTTAATTTCGGATAAGCAAGCGCAAGCCCCATTGTATCAGCCATTGCCCTATGATGATTGGTCAAATCTACATTAAACCTTTTAGTTAAGGCTTCCAGCCCGTGCGATTCCAAATCAGGTGCAATTTCTTTAAACATTGCCTGTGAATCAATTCTCGGGTTTTCAAGTTTTTCTCCTAAAACTCTTAGCTTTGCTTCATTCAAGAATGAATAATCAAATATTACATTATGAGCAACAATCGGATAATCACCGATAAATTCAAGTATTTTTGGAAGAGCTTCTTCTTCTGACGGAGCATCTTCCACCATTTCCTGAGTAATACCATGAACAGCCTGACTAGATTTCCTTATATGCTGGTGGGGATTTATCAAAGTCTGAAACTCGTCTTTAATTTTCCCGTTTTCCAAACGAACAGCTGCAAATTCAATAATTCGCTCTCTGGTATAATCTAACCCCGTTGTTTCAGTATCTAAAACTATTTCAATTTCTTTTTTTCTCGGCATCCCTGTTTCTCCCTATTTGTATAATAGCATAAATATCTTGCATATGGTAATATAGGTTTATAAAATTTAAATAAGGAGTTTATTTATATGGTAAAAGAAATAACTGTAGACAGCTTCAACACAGAAGTAATTAATTCAGACAAATTAACAGTTGTAGATTTTTATGCAACCTGGTGCGGTCCTTGCAGAAAACTCTCCCCTATCCTTGAGGAAGTTGAAACCGAACTTAGCGACAGAGTTAACTTTGCTAAAATTGACACTGATGATAATATAGACGCGGCAAAAGAATATCAGGTCAGTGGCCTTCCTACCCTTCTGGTATTTAAAAATGGGGAAGTTGTTGAACGAATGGTAGGCCTAATGCCTAAATCATCTATTATTACCAACATTGAAAAACATATATAATTAATAAGCCCTCATATAAAAGAGAGCCTTTATGTAAAGAAATTTTATAAATGACTTTACTAAATCAAACGTTTGTTTTATTATAAAAGAATGAGCGATATTAATTCAAAAGAAAAAATCTTAAAATCTGCAATAAAACTATTTGCACAAAAAGGATATGATGCGGTAAGTATAAGAGAAATCTGTAAGGACGCCGGCTGCAATATCTGTATGATTTCATATTACTGGGGCGGTAAGCAAGAACTATATAACGGAATAATTGAAAACTTGCTTGAGGCTCAAATGCATTTTGCCAGCAGCTTTATTGACTTCAATAAAAAACCGGAAGATTTAAGCAGAGAAGAAAAAATTAAACTGCTTGAACTTATTCTGGATAAGTGCGTAGATTTTTTTTATGCAAATATCACAAATGACTTAATATTAATACTTCTAAGAGAACAGCAAAAAAATAATATTACGTCACCTAAACTTCTTAAATATTTAAGAAAACTTTTAGCTTGTATTCTTGGAAAAAAAGAAACTGATAGAGAAGTTATATTAAAAACCGTTTTCATACTTTCACAGATAAACTCTCCTAAAATTTTGCCGGCATTTTCACTCAGTCTTCTCGGGCAGGAAGATTTTACGCAGGAAGATATAAAGATTATAAAAGAAAACGTAAAATTATACGTTCAGACTCTTATAAAGGAGGCTGAAAATGCTTAAAAGATTTATTTTCATAGCAGTATTTATGATGTCTGCCGGATATGCCGGTGCCGTTAATGTTAATGAACTTAATCCGGAATTTTTCACAAGATTTAATGATGACTGTCTTGTTTATTATATAAATCAGGCAATAGAGAACAATCATAATGCTAAACAGGCAACATATCAGGTTGAGCAATACAGACAGCAGGCAAAATATTCGCTGGGGAAAGAGCTTCCGTCATTCAGCGTCAGTGCAGATTATCTGGGGATTAATACTCCAAAAGTCGATTATTTCAAATTAAGTAAAAGCGCTTTTGTGTTACCGTTTCAGGTAAATTATGAAGCAGATTTCCTGCTAAAAAACAGAGATAAAACAAGAAGTTATAAAAAGGCATTTGAGGCAAGCCGGTTTGAAGAAAAAGCTGTTTATATATCTCTATTGAGCGATGTTGCAACGGTTTATACAAACATTCTTGAGTACGATGCGCTTATCAGCAATCAGGAAAAAATCACAGAAAACAATAAACAAATACTCGATTACAACAACAAAAAATTTGCAAGAGGCGTAATTAGCACAAATGAATTAAATAAATTCAAGCAAAAATATGAAGACTCCGAGAATAATTTGTTTCAGTACAGGAAAGAGCGTGAAATTCTTGCAATGCAGCTTGCAGTTCTAAGCGGAATATCAGCTCAAAATGCAGGGACACTGAACACAGGTGAATTCATAAATTTTGAGTACAATGGACAGATCCCCCAAACTGTTTCTTCTGATGTTATTTTTGCCAGACCAGATGTTCAATCAGCAGAAAAACAGCTTGAAAAAGCAAAAATTGATGTTCGTGTCGCAAGAAAAGAATTTCTTCCGTCATTCAATATTACAGGTATCTGGGCATTTAATACAATAGCTCCCGGCAGTTTCTTTTCCTGGAATAGTTCACTTGCTCTGCTGCTTGCAGGTGCTACACAGGATATTTTTACCGGCGGAAGAAAAATTGCAAATTTAAAATTCCAGAAAGCTAAATATGAAGAGCTTTTTGAATATTACAGACAGACTGATTTAGAAGCAGTAAAAGAAGTGAACACAGCACTCTGTATAAATAAATATGACAAGGATATTGAAATAAGTACAAAATCAAAACTTAATTATGAAGCCGTTAACTTTAACAATAATACTAAGAAATTTTCAAGGGGCGTAATATCATCCCCAAATCTTTTACAGGAACAAAATAACTATCTAGCATCTGAAAACGAATACATAAAAGCTAAAACTCAAAGGCTGGTAAATTATTTCACGCTTTACAAAGCTGTCGGAGGTAAATTATGAAAAAACGACTAATTACGTTAATTGTAATAATTTTGGTTATTGGTTTAGGATGCGGATTATATTTTACGCTGAGAAAACAAGCTAATCCTAATGAGCTTACCTTATACGGCAATATAGAAATTCGTCAGGTTGATTTAAGTTTTCAGGTTTCCGGACAAATACTCAAGATGCTTAAAGAAGAAGGCGACAGTGTTAGCTCTGGAGAGCTTATAGCTGTATTAGATGATAAGGATTATAAATCAAACTTTGAAAAATCTTCTGCAGAAGTAAAGCGCACGCAGGCCTTAAAAAATGACGCGGCTTCAAAATACGAAAGAAATATTCCGCTATGTTATGACAATATAATTTCAAAAGAAGAATGCGACACACTTACATACAATAAAGATAAGACCGCTGCTGATTACGAAGCAAGTGTTGCATCAGAAAAATTTGCAAGAAACCAGCTTGCATATACAAAAATTTATGCACCTGAGCCAGGTATTGTCACTGTTAGAGTTCAGGAACCCGGCGCAATTGTCAATAAAGGGCAGCTTGTTTATACAATGTCAAAAAATAAACCGGTCTGGATTAGAGCATATGTTAACGAAAAAGATCTGGGTAACATTAAATACGGAATGGGAGTAAATGTTTACACTGACACTACCAATCCAAATACTGGCAAAAAGCGTGAGTACAAAGGTTATGTAGGATATATCTCGCCAGTTGCAGAATTTACGCCAAAAACTGTTCAGTCTACTGATTTAAGAACAGATTTAGTGTATAGAATAAGAGTCTATATAGATGATATTGATGAGTACTTACGTCAGGGAATGCCTGTAACGATAAAAATTAACATAGGTAATAATGCAGACAGTTAAGATATTAAATTTAACAAAGTCTTTTGGGAAAATCAGAGCAGTTGACAGCCTTTCACTTGATATTGAAAAAGGGAAAATTACAGGATTAATCGGGGCTGACGGTTCAGGAAAAACTACACTCATAAGACTCATCACCGGACTTTTGATTCCTGATAGCGGAGAAATAACTGTACTCGGGCTAAATCCGGCTGCACAAAAAGAAGAATTATCAACAAAAATCGGATATATGCCGCAAAAATTCGGACTATATGAAGATTTAAGCATTGAAGAAAATTTACAGCTATATGCTGACTTAAAAAAATTACCTTACGAGTTTGATGAACTTTTAGAGTTTACAAAACTCATGCCTTTTAAAACACGCCTTGCTGGCGCATTGTCAGGAGGAATGAAACAAAAATTGGGTCTTGCCTGCGCTTTAATGGGATCACCTGATTTCTTAGTGCTTGATGAACCTTCTGTTGGAGTTGACCCTATTTCCAGACATGATTTGATGGAAATGGTAAGAAAACTAATAACTCCAGATACTACTGTTTTATGGTCAACTGCATATTTAGATGAAGCTCATAGTTTTGATACCGCTGTTGTTTTAGATAAAGGCAAGGTTATTTATAATGGGAAACCTGATGATTTAGCACGTGATACAAAAGAGTTTGAGGAAAAAGTTATTGATTTGATGGGCGGCTATAAAAAAGAACCGTCAAAAGTTGCGCAAAACTATTTGGTACCGGATTCAGAACTCTCTTGTACAGTCGAAGCTGATAATTTAGAGAAAAAATATGGTAATTTTTACGCTGTAAAAAATAATTCTTTCTGCATACAGCGAGGAGAAATCTTCGGACTTCTGGGGCCTAACGGCGCAGGGAAATCAACTTCATTCAAAATGATGTGCGGTCTTGCTAAACCAACCGGAGGCACCGCAAGAATTATGGGAATAGATATACTTGAAAACCCGAGTAAAGCACGTTCTAACCTGGGTTACATGGCGCAGAAGTTCTCTTTGTACGGTAATCTTACCCTCAGACAAAATCTGGAATTCTTTGCTTCTGTATACGGTATAAACTTTTTGAACAAAGATAAAAGGGTTGACGAAATTATTGATATTTTTAACTTCCACGATATACAGGATATGAAATCTCAGGATTTGCCTTTAGGTTTTAAACAGCGTCTTTCACTGGCATGCGCTGTTATTCATAACCCGCCGATACTTTTTTTGGATGAACCTACATCCGGAGTTGACGTTATTGCACGGCGTGAATTCTGGAATCACATCACATCGCTTGCTAAACTCGGTGTTACAATTCTTGTCACAACACACTTTATGGATGAGGCCGAATACTGTAATAGAATAAGCCTGTTCTATAAAGGAGAAACTATTGCACTGGGTACACCGTATGAATTAAAGACAAAAGCTAAGGCCGACAATATGGAACAAGCTTTTGTAAATCTAATTAAGGAGAGCGGAAAATGAGCACTCTCAAGGCTTTAATAAAAAAAGAATTTTTGCAGATTATACGAGATCCAAGCAGCATAATTATAGCTTTTGTTCTGCCCTTAATCTCTATTTTAATTTATATGTACGGGATTAATCTGGATACGGTTAAAGTTACAATAGGAATAAAAAACGATGACGCAAATCCTGAAATAGCAACACTCGTCAAATCTTTCGGACATAGTAAATATGTAAACTCTATTGTGTACGATAATGAAAAAGAACTTGAAGAGGGAATAGTCCGTTCAAGGTTAAAGGGAGCTGTTATTATTCCAAATGACTTTTCCACAAATCTTTCACGCTCAAAAACAGCAGAAGTTTTGATTATAACAGACGGAAGCGAGGTTAACACTGCTAACTATGTTCAGAACTATTCAATGCAGATAATTAATCAATGGCTTGCAAGCAGCCGTTATAGCAATGCCACAAAAATGCCTCTTGTGAACCCTGTAGTAAGAACCTGGTACAATCAAGATTTGAACAGTCATTATTTTATCCTTCCAGGCTCAGTCGCCATCACTATGACGCTTATAGGCATACTGCTTACTGCACTTGTGGTTGCAAGAGAATGGGAACGGGGAACAATGGAAGCACTCTTAACAACGCCGGTAAGAAAAATAGATCTTGTTCTAGGAAAATATATCCCGTATTTTTGCCTTGGAATGTTATCCGTAAGTTTTAATGTTGCTCTCTGTATTGCAGTATTCAAAATACCGTTCAGGGGTAACTTACTAATCTTAATGTTTGTAAGCGGTCTTTTCCTGTTTACTTCATCCGGCATAGGGCTCTTAATATCAAGCAAATTAAAAAATCAGTTTCTGGCAAGTCAGGTATCGCTCGGAATTGGTTTTCTCCCTGCTTTAATGCTGTCCGGGCTGATGTTTCCTATAAATTCTATGCCGGTATTCTTTCAGCAATTAACAAGGATTTTACCGCCCAGATACTATATTACTTTTATCGAAAGTGAATTTATGGCAGGGGCTGTCTGGGAAATAGTTATTATTAACTCATTATTTTTAACAATTCTCGGCTCAATTCTTTTTGCTGCTGTGTACAAAAATACTGATATGAGGCTGGACAAATGATTAGAGAGTCTTTACGCAGAATTATTGCTCTTATAAAAAAAGAATTTATTACAATATGGAAAGATCCTAAAAGCAGAGGAATTATTATTGCACTGCCTCTAATGCAGCTGTTTGTATTCGCAAATGCAATTACAATGGAAGTTAAAAATATTGATGTAGCATTAATTGACAGTGCAAATACTGTTGAATCAAGAGAATTATTATCACGTTTTGAGCACTCTCCGAGGTTTAGAAAGTTCTATTATGCAGAGAATGAGGCTGATTTAAAAGAAAAAATTGATAACCAAAAAGTCCAGATAGGAATTTATATTAATAATGATTTTTCAACAAACATTAAACGTGGTAATCCGGCAGAAGTTCTTATTATAGCAGACGGACGTCAGACAAATTCAGCCTCAATAGCATCAGGCTACGCAAATCAGATAGTCAATGAGTATAATAACTATATCACAGGCATAGCACCTCAAATTGCACCGAGTATACGTAATTGGTATAATCCTAATCTTGAATATAAATGGTACATCTTAACCGTAATTGTTGCAATGCTGGCTCTTGTAATTACTTTGCTGCTTACAGCTCTTTCAATTGCAAGAGAAAGAGAAATGGGAACTTTTGACCAGCTTATAGTAAGTCCGCTTACCTCCTTTGAAATCCTGCTAGGAAAAACTATCCCGCCACTAGTAATTGCAATGTGCCTTACCTGCATAATGACACTGATAGTTATAACTGCATTTAAAATTCCTTTTATGGGGTCATTTCTGCTATTTTTTGTTTCAATTTTTATTTCATTATTATCAATAGTAGGGGTAGGACTTTTTATATCATCTATCTGTAAAACCCAGCAGCAGGCAATTTTGGGTGTAATAACATTTCAAATGCCTGCCATACTTCTCTCTGGATTTATATCTCCAATAGAAGATATGCCAAAATTTTTGCAATATTTAACCCTAATTAATCCAATAAGATTTTTCATGCTTCTTACAAGAGGCATATTCCTCAAAGGAATGAGTTTTCATGATGTTTTTATAAACTGGATTCCTTTAATCTTAATTGCAATAATTACACTTTCACTTGCAATGCTTACATTTAAAAGGAAATTGGATTAATCCCTCCTCTTGACTTAGAGCAGCTATCAAGGTGTAAAATTCTAATGAAAAGGAGATTATACAATGAGCAAAAAAGTATTAATTATTGGAACAAGCCCAAGAAAAAATGGAAATTCTAACAGATTGGCACAAGAATTTGAAAAAGGCGCCAGGGAAGCTGGAAATGATGTAGATGTTGTATATTTATATGACAAAAACATTAATTTTTGTAAAGGCTGTCTTGCCTGTCAAAAACTTAATCATTGTGTAATTGATGATGATGCGAATTCTATTACAGAAAAAATCCATAATGCAGAAGTTATCGTATGGGCAACGCCGGTATATTATTATGAAATGTGCGGTCAGATGAAAACAATGATAGACCGCTCTAATCCATTATATACAATGGATAATAAATTTGAAGATATCTATCTTCTTGCAGCGGCTGCTTTAAAGAAGCTTCTATTTAAAGATTAAATAGGCAAAAAGATGAGATTAATTAAAATAATTTCGAGCACTTTTCTTGAATATCTGATGCAATATCTTTTGCAAATTTTTCCTTGAGTCCTATATTTTTTGCAACCGCTAATATATCATTTAAAGTCGGATTTTTGCCTTCACCATTAATAGTGGTTGCATGTTCCCCATTAAATGAAAAACTGTAAGTCAAATCATAGGCAGGAGATAGGTGCCATTCTTTTTTTGTATCATCGAAAAGAAAAGAAAAATTCTTTGAATGGTCATCTCTGTTGTGTGCAAACACATTAAAGCACATTAGCCTAAATAACTGTTCAATATCCTGATAATTTCTTGTTAATTCTATTGTTAGCTTCATCAATGTATTGTAATCAAGGTTAGGAAGTCTGTGACTCGTCTCTAACAATCCACTGACTGATACCATATGAACTTTTTTACCGTTTTTGCGGTCAAACCTTTTTATACCAAAATATCCTGAACAAATTTTGGATGGGAAAAGTCTTGTTTCTGTCATATTTATTCCGCAATCTTTTGCACATAAGGAATATTTATATTCTTTTTCCCCGATATTTTTAGGATCAGAGGATGACGGAAACTTAATAATCCAGTCCTCGTTGTCAACAGATGTTAAAATCTTTGGTCTTGCACCACCTGATGAGCCACCTAGCTGAAAAAGTTCATCCAAATTATCCGAATTTTGCGATTCTAATATTTTTGAACACTCTTGTGCAAGAATATCATAATCACTAATGCTATTTTCTGATTCAAATCTATGCTCAGGTTTATAAGTTAAAGCCCCCATACCGCTTTTTTGCACAACAGCAAGTCGATTGAGGTTATCTATTTCTACAGGGTTAATTTTATTTTTCAAAAATAATCTGTCAACAAGCAATCGCCCCCAACCATCAGGCAAACTGTCGTTAAAAACTCCAAATAAACCGCCAAATGGGTCATATTTCGGAATAAAAACTTTCTTGATAAGCGGCAAACTAAAAGGTGAAATGCTAAATCCGTTATTCAACCAATCTGAATCGTATTCAAAAGCAACAATTCTATCAGGTGTTTTTGCAAGAGTGCCAACTAAAATATCATTATAAAAAACTTTTAAATATTTATAATTATCCATTTATAACCTCTTCAATGGAGTTATAGCATTTTTGCGTGAATAAATTTTCTAAATCCTGCTCTAAATTAAGAGCGATTAGGATTTTTATAAAAGAATTGAGAGAAATTTCATACTTAGACTCAAACCTTTTAATAGAACCAAGACTAACACCTGATTTTGTTGCAAGTTGAGTTTGAGAAATCTTAAGCTTTTTCCTGTGCTGTTTAATTTTTTCAACCAATTCCTTTGCAATATCATTAGGAGTTTTAGGATTAAATATAAAGTTATCCATAGATAACATATTATACTATTTTTAGTAAAAAGTCAATATTTAGATAATATATTATCTAATATTATATACAGATAAATACAACAAAATGAAGTTGTGTTGTATTTTTTGAATTCGGGAGCCAAATTTTCTAAACCCCGTTTGAATGCCATTAAACATTGAGGATGAGGAAAAAACAAAAATTGACAAATTTTTGAGGTTTTTCAAATCCGACCTTAGGTGTGTGAGCCTCAGTTCGTGTGCGGGATAGCACACAACCTGATGCGAAACCGTTCCCCGCAGTTTGCGAGAAAAATGTCAATTTTTCCGCAAACTCAAGTGTTTAATTTTGTGTCATTCGTCTTTACTTTTTTGACCAAAGAAGCAATCATTGTCTGAGATTAAGCGGGTTCAAATGAACATAGTACAACCTATAAAAAAGATAGAAGATATCCAAAAGATTAAAAAATATCTTGCAAAAAAGCCAAGGAATGCGCTGCTTTTCAGCTTTGGGATAAATACAGGACTAAGGGTGTCGGATATATTATCGCTCAATGTCGGAGATGTAAAAGATAGGGATTATATTGAAATCAGAGAGAAAAAGACGAATAAGCATAAGAAATTCCCTCTTAATAGATTCTTAAAAGCGGAGATTGAACTATTTGTAAAAGATAAACCGCCCGAGCAGCCACTATTTTATACACAAAAACATTGCAGACTGGATAGAGCACAGGCATATAGGATATTGAATAAAGCAGCCCACGCAGCAGGGATAACCGAAAAGATTGGCACACATACACTAAGGAAGACTTTCGGATATCATCATTATAAAAAATATAATGATATCGTACTCCTGCAAAAAATCTTCAACCATTCCTCACCATCAGTAACACTCCGCTACATTGGCATCGAACAAGACACAATCGACGAAAGTTACATGAATTTTTATTTATAGAATGAAAGGATGTAATCATTACACGGCTTAATTTCGAGTTGTTTTGTCAAAGTTGAATAATACAAATCATAAAATTTGAAAGCTTTTTGTCCGTTATTTTTGCAATGTGTTTGAATAATTTTTATAACCTTTTTTTTATCATCAAATGAAACTTTTCTTCCAAAAATAATAGCATCTAAATCTTCAAAATTATATTTTGCTAAACGATTGTTTTTATCTTCATAAGTCGGATGAACCATATCCATTTTAAAAACTCTATACTCTTGTTCATATTCCCAATTTTTGGATTTTGTGCATATATATTCTCTAGCCTTTTTATAATACTTTGTTCTCCATTCATCCATGTCTTTATATACGTCTAAACAAGAACTAAATTTAGTTTTACTATTATCACATAGCCAAAAACTATCAATTACAGGGTGAGGGATGCAACCTAATGATTTAAAAAAATCTATTTCTGGATATTCACAATTATAATCTATCTTATTAAGTATTGAATAATTCCATTTTTTTTCAATTTTAAGTCCATTGTTATCACAATAAACACCTGTTGGAGAATAAATTTTAATATATGGTTTATTCTGATCATTCTTAATTTTAAATCTTAAGCAAATCCCATTTTCACAATTTGCATAATGACTCCACATTGGTTCATTTTTATAAGTTCCAGAAAAACAAGCTACACAAAAATTCCCATACATTAATTTTTTTATTTGATTTATATATAATTCAGGAAACTCAAAAGATAAAATATCAATATTATAAGTATCTTTATCTTTATATACTTTTTTTAAATGTATTTGGTAAGTTTGTTGTTGTAATGATAAATTATAGATCTGTGTAGCTACTTCTTGTTTATTGGAATTTTGATTTAATAATTTGAGAATACTTTTGAACCCCTTCCAAGATTGTATTTCTTTAAAAATTTTATTGTAAGAGTCTTCATTTAAAAGATCTTTATCAAAAAATTCTCTCTTAATTTGTGTATTTATAACAAAATATGCATACAAGTGTATAGTTTTTAAAATAGTCAAAATTTCATCTGTACTATCTTTTTTTCGACTATCAGCCATTAATTTAGGTATTTCAGCAATTTCATTTGAACTGAAGAATTCTTCATAAATTTTTTTAAAAGTTGTTTCCATAAGTGGCAATGATAAATCTTTATATTGTATAAAAATAGGCATATTATATTTGTCCAACTTTTCCCCTGGTTTAACTAAAGTCGCAATTATATATAATTGGCAAAGAGTATACAGATAATGTTTGAATAGACCTTTAAAAGCAATCTCATCACCTTGCCAAATAATATTCATATAATTTTCCATTTGATCATTTAATTCACTTGGTTTAGAAAAATAAATTTCTAAATTTTCTAGTTCATTAAATTTAAATATTTTTTCTAGAGATCTGTAACGATATATAAAATTTTCGACTTCTATCATTTATACTATTTTAATTCTGGTAGTCCTAATTCCTTTAAAAATTGATTATGCTTTGCTTTCGCTTCACTTATTTTGTCTTCAATTGAATCAAGATTGTTTTTAACTTCCATAAGGTCAATGCTTTCTTCTTCAGCTAAGTTACTTACATATCTTGAAATATTAAGGTTGAATTTATTTTCCTCAATTTCAGCCATAGAAACCCTGCGAGAATATTTTTTATCATCTTCTTTTCTAAATTGGTATGTATCAACTATTTTCTTTATATGCTCATCAGCAAGATAATTTTGACGTTTTCCTTTGTTATAATATTTTGGATCGCTAGCATTGATAAATAATACGTCATCAAATTTTTTACACTTTTTCAAAACTAAAATGCAAACAGGAATTCCTGTTGAGAAAAATAAATTTGGAGGCAAACCTATTACTGCATCAATATTTTTGTCCTTAAGTAATTTCGTTCTTATTTTTTCCTCTGCTCCACCTCTAAATAAAACTCCATGTGGTAATATTACTGCCATAGTTCCACAATCACTTAAAAAATGAAACCCATGAAGCAAAAACGCAAAATCTGCTGCTGACTTTGGTGCAAGCCCGTAATTTTTAAATCGAAAATCTTCAGCAAGAGATTCATTTGGTTCCCATCTATAACTAAATGGAGGATTTGCAACAACTGCATCAAATTCAATCTTCTTGGCAGGGTTCATTTCATTTAAAAGATCCCAGTCATTTAATAAAGAATCACCATGAAAAATTTGGAATTCGGAATCTTTTAATCCATGCAATAACATATTCATTCTTGCTAAGTTATACGTTGTAATATTTTTCTCTTGCCCATAAATTTGCCCTATATTATTTGGGCCCATTTGTTTCCTTACATTTATTAATAAAGAGCCAGAGCCACAAGCAAAATCTAATACGTTTTTTAAATATGATTTTTTACCAGTCCTCGGATCTTGACAATCTAGAGTAACAATATTTGACAATATTGTTGATATTTGTTGAGGAGTATAGAATTCCCCAGCCTTTTTGCCTGAGCCTGCTGCAAATTGACCAATTAAATATTCATAAGCATCTCCCAAGATATCACTATCATTAGGGAATTCAGATAAACCGTTTGCAATTTCTGTAATTATAGAACATAATTTTTCATTTCTGGATTCATAATTTTTTCCTAATTTTTCAGAATCAAGGTTAACTTCAGAAAATAAACCTTTAAACTTACTATCAAAAGATTCATTTTCAATAAATTTAAAACCTTTTTGCAGGGTTGATAATAAAAATTTATTTTGTGTTCTTGCAAGTTCATAAATATTACTCCACAAATAATTAGGTCTTATAATAAAATGAACTTTGCGTTTCATCTGTTTTTCAAAATCATTAACATACTCTAAATTTTCTATATACCATAGAATGAATGGAGTAATTTTACTACTTTGAAGCATTTCACTTACTTCTTGAATTTTTTGCTCCTTTTCGTTTTTATTAAGGTTTTGTTTATTATAATAAGATTTTATTTTATCTTCTAATGTTTTTATAAATATATCATATTCATTATCGTTAAAAACCTTATTTAGTTTATTTTCACAGATAGTATAATCTTTCCCCAATTCTTTCTTTGCAGCAGTTTCATAGTTATCAGATAAATAACGTAAAAAAAGGAATGAAAGCATATAATCACGAAAATCATCCGCATTCATTGCTCCTCTTAATTTGTCAGCAATATTCCATAATGTATTACCTAATTCTTTTTGTTGTGTATTATTCATCTGCTTCACCTGCCTCGTCTAAATCTTTAAACAAATTTTCATTAAATTTATAATTATTTAAAAAATCTGATAATATCTTTTTAAAATATTCTTTATTTTCTGGAACCATTTCTTTAGGAGAAAATAAAGAATAATTTCCATGACTCATTAAGTCTAACATTCTTTTGTAAACTATCCCCTCAGGATCATCGGCATTCTTTTTTATACAACTAGAGAAATGTGCAAACCCATGAAAAGATGCCGTTTTTTCCAATATATTTCTTAAAATATTAAAATGATAAGTGTACAATTCTCCTGAATCTGCTACCCTCTTTAATTCTTTTAATAAAGCAATATGATGAAAAAATGGTGTTTTAGATGTATCTTTAAGAATATAACAATTATTTTTAGTATCTTTTTGTAAAAAAAGTTGTTCTGCATTTCCTATCTCATTGCACAAAACATTAAAAAATAATGTATGATGAGATGATATGATTGTTTTAATCTTTGATTTTTTTATTATTCGTGCAATATGACTAGCAATTGCAATGACGTTATTATCATCTAGTGAAGATATAGGATCATCAATATATATATATTTCACCCAATTATATGCTTCAACATCTTCATTAATTAACTCAAGAAATGCCAAGAAAAAACACCAAATAAAAATATTTTCTTCCCCTCGAGATATTTTTATATTATCAACTCTTTGCAAATTACCATCTATTAAAATGTTTTTAAAAAAAGTTATGTTTGGCAATTTTTCTTGAGTATTACTATTCTTTTCTTGCTGAGTTTTTTCTGCCTCTTGTTCAACAGGATTTATTTTAAAATCGAAATCTACATAGTCTTGAAGAATTTTACGAATTCGAGTATCCATTTCATATTCTTCTAAGCCGTTAAAAAATCTGGATTTTACATTAATTTTTAAATTTCTTGTAGTATCATTTTCTATATCATTATCCCATTGGAAAAGGTCTTCAGTAAAAGCATTATAATAAAAAGTATCAGCAGATTTTTCTCCACTTTCTTCGTTTAATTCTTGCCCAATAGCTTTAAATTCACAAGAAAGCCTGGTTTTTCCAGTCCCATTATATGCAAATATTATAATGTATTTTTTTTCTTTTGATAACCATCTGAGATATTTTGCAATATCATTTAAACTCTTAAATGAATTATTATAACCTATTCTTTTAAGGATATAATTAATATTATTGAGTTCTTCATTTGTAATGGACGATTTTAATGTATATTTTGTTGCCGTTTTAGGGCATTTATAATTTTCTATAATTTTACTTTTATACATTGAAAATTTTTCATTATTTAATTTCTTTAATATTTTTTTTTCAAACTCATTTTTATCAATTTCTGTTGGAATATTACTGCTCATCTTTAACCTCCTCTAAAGATGGGAATAGACCTTGCATTAAACCTTTTTTATGAAGTTTTAAAGCTTCAATTTTTTCTGTTTGTGCAGATATTAAGTCATCAATAGAACTTATGCATTCAGCTATTTTTTGTTGCTCCTCATCACTTTTTGGATGTAACATTGCAAAATTTAAAACTTCTTCTTTCTTTAAATTAGTTTGTTTTATGCCATCATCAAAAGACAAAAAATAAGGATTTCTATTTAATATGTAATATAAAAATATGCTATTAATTTTTCGTGGAGTTAATTTACAAACACGTTGATTAACTGTATATAAATTGTCTTGTTCTACAAGATAACATTTTGCCAATGCTTGTCCACTAGGAACATCACTCAACACCATTAGAACGTCATCCTTGTGAGCTAACATATTCGGAGTATCTGTATATTTTTTTACTTTCCCATCAGATGAAATAAATTTAGAATTTACTACAATGTATTTTCCTTTTTCAATGATATCGTTTTCATGTGCTTTGCCATTTTCATATATTAATAACTTTTCATCACTTAATTTATCAATAACCCAATTCTCTTTAAACTCTGGGAATCGTAGTTCGGGATTTGATGAATTATTTTTAGGAAATAATTTTTGCAAGAGTCCTTTTTTGTGATTTTTCAGTTCTTTTAATTTATCTTCTTCGCCTGCAATTAATTCATCAATAGAATTTAAGCATTCTGCAATTTTATTTTGTTCTTCAATTTTTTGTGGCACAAAAACATCTATATATTGGTACGTTGAGATGTAGTATCGTTTATGTTCGTCTGCCGAAAATTTAACAGTTCTCATTAATTCATAAATAAATTTTAAATTGTCGTTAAATTTGGGTTTTAATATTTTTATTGCAGAAGATTTAACTTTGAAAGGGAATTCCACATATTTCTTATCTACAGTAAAATCATCAAATATTATTACAGGTAATTTAGTATAAATTCCAAAATTTTCATCAGCATAGCCCAAAATAAAAGCTTTATTTGCAGTTAAGACAGGAGTTCCCTCTGAATTATAATTTGTATTATCTACAATGTATTTATCAGGTCTTTCGTATTTTAATAATTTTTCGAAATTAGTTTTTACCCAATTCTCTTTAAACTCTGGGAATCGTAGTTTTGGTTCAATGATTCTATTATTCATAAGCTTTTAATCCAATAATTTCTTGACCATTTGCCATTTTCTTTAGTAAAGGTACCATATCTTCCATTAAAGCAAGTTCTTTTGTTGTTTTCTCACGCCAACTCAAATCTAACGGTTCCATCAAATCAGTCAATTTTTCACCATCAAATCTATTATGCTTTATGATTTCTTCAATAAACTTTTTCAAAATATCAACATTTATATCGTGCTTCTGTGATATTTTTAATATTTCATTACCAGATTTTTCGTCTTTAAATTTTTTATATCCTGCTTTTATTGCATCTTCACTCATACCCTTGCCTGTTTCAAGAGTGTTTATATATTCAATAATATCGTCTTTTTCTTCTAATAGATTTGAGTTAGAAGACAAGTAAGAAATTAATTCTTTTTTACTCATTGTTTCTTTTTTACTTGTATCCTGTTGTGTACATTTTGCAATTAAAGACATTATGTAATCATAGTCAATAATTGCTGAAGCAAATAATATAAATTCAGGATCTGTTTCTTGTACTTCAGGCGGTAATTCGTCAGAATTTTTGTCTTGTTTATTTTTTATATCTTGTGCAATTTCAAGGTAAACTCCTCTAAATGCTTGCATAGTTTCTTCCGGTATAAGCTCATTAATTTTTGTATTATTATCTTCATCTATATCTACATATTGATCCAATTGGGTTTTTAAACGTTGAATTTCTTTAAACTTATTAATAAATTCACATCTTGCAAGGTCACCTTTTAAATTACTTACTTGTTCAGGTTTGCACTCTAAGCCTTGTGATTCCATAAATTTTTCTAATTTAACAACAGCTTCATTTAAGTTTTCAATAACTTTTGGAGCTGGATCAACAAGCCAAATTTCCTTAGCTCTTTTGCTATTGTCTTTCCCTGAAAATAATTTAATAGCTTCGTCAATTTCAGTTTTTAAACCCCTGAAATCGAAAATTAATCCTGCAGGTTTTGTATCATTAAGAATTCTGTTAGTTCTTGAAAAAGCTTGTATTAATCCATGCTGTTTTAAGTTTTTGTCAACGTATAAAGTGTTTAAATACTTAGAATCAAAGCCTGTTAGAAGCATATCAACAACTATTGTGATATCTATTTTATTTTCATGAGGATAATCTGAGTTTGAATATTGTTGATCTTTAATTCTTTTTTGAACATCTTGATAATATAAATCAAATTCATTAATTGTATGATATGTATTAAATTGAGTACTATAATCATCAATAATTTGCTTTAGTTCTGCTTTTTTTTCTTCGGGATTTTTCTTGTTGTCTTCTAATTCTTGTGGTAAATCTTCTTGTAATTGTTGAACATCTTTATTCCCTTCTGCAGGAGGAGAAAAAACGCAGGCTATGTTTAATTTGGAGAATTTACTATTGCGGTTATATTTTGGGTCATCCTTCATTGCTTTAAATAGATGATAATATTCTATAGCATCATTTATGGATGATGTTGCAAATATTGCGTTAAATCTCCTGTTATTGGTAGCAGCATCATGTTTGGAAAGAATAGTTTCGACAATAGCTTTTTTTATAGATTTTTTATTAGTTTTTTTACCGTCCTCATCTAACTTAAAATAATTTATTTTAAATGGTAAAACATTCTTATCATCTATAGCATTTGTTATTGTATAAGCATGTAATTCTTTTTCAAAAACATCTTTTGTTGTAATGTATGAGCCTATAGTACCATCAATTTGTTTATATGTAGCATTTTCTTCAAAGATAGGTGTCCCTGTAAATCCGAAAAGTTGAGCTTTCGGGAAAAACGACTTTATTGCATCATGATAATCACCAAATTGAGAACGGTGACATTCATCAAAGATAATAGCTATACGCTTATCTCTTAATTTTGAAAGACGCTCTTTATAAGTTAATTCTCCGTTTTTCTTTTTTTCTTTATTCCGTTTACTATCATCATTCAATGCCAATCCCAGTTTTTGGATTGTTGCAACTATAACTTTATCTTTATAATCTTCTGATTCTAAACGCCTTACTAGGTTTTCAGTATTAGTATTTTCTTCAACACATCCTTCTTGAAACTTATTAAATTCTAGACGAGTTTGTCTGTCTAAATCTTTTCTATCTACGATAAATAAACATTTTTCTATTTCAGGACGTTCTTTTAATAGTGTAGAAGCTTTAAAAGATGTTAGAGTTTTACCGCTACCTGTTGTGTGCCAAATATATCCATTACCTCTATTTTGAGCAATACAACCCATAATAGATTTAACAGCATATATTTGGTATGGTCGCATTATCATTAATTTTTGTTCACTGGCAACAAGTACCATATACTGACTGATTAATTGTCCTAGAGTACATTTTTCTAAAAATCTTCTTGAAAATTCATGCAGGTGAGTAATTTTATTGTTATCTTTATCTGCTAATTCGTAAATTGGTAAAAATCTTTCGTCAGCATTGAAACTAAAATGCTCTTTATTGTTATTTGCAAAATAATAAGTTTTAGTTTCATTAGAAATAATAAATAATTGTATGAAGCATAATAAAGAATTTGTATAACCATTTCCAGTATCATTTTTAGTTTACAATCTGTTCCATGGCTTTTTTAGGATTAATATGCAGTGTTTTTAATTCAACTTGGACAATTGGTAGCCCATTCATTAAAATTATTACATCATAACGATGATTGCTATTTTCAGTATTTATCCTTAATTGATTAATAATTTCGAATTCATTTTTACACCAATCATTAATATTCACTAATGTATATTGTAATGGAGTATCATCATCTCGGATTAGTGTATTTATACTTCTTAAAATTTTCGCAGACTCATAAACATTTGAATTAATAATACTTTCTTTTAAACGGTTAAACTCCGAATCACTCAATTTTACCATGTTTAAACGTTCAAAATGTTGTCTGAAGTTTGTTTCTAAAGAAAACCTATCTTTAATATCTTTACGGTATATATATTTTAAGTCTTTCAACTTTTCTATAAAATCTAATTCAATTTGTTTTTCATCTTTCATTCATACACCTTTTAAATTTGAAGGAATTTATGTTAATCTCGTTTATATTCTATTAAGTCTGTTATATCACATTTTAAAACGTTACATATTTTGTTAATTAGTTCTAAATCAACACGTCTCACTTTTTCATTATATAAATCTCCAATAGTATTAGCCCTTACATTTACAAGTTCTGCAAGTGCCTTACGAGTCATTTTGTTTTTACCAAGCAATTCTGCCAATTTAATTCTAATCATTTGATAATATCAATTTTTGTTATTTTATATCAAAAATATGATACACAAAATTTTCCAAAAATTCAAATATTGTAAATTTTTGAAATATATAAAATTTAGAAAGAACTTGATTTTATCTGGCCTTTAAGTGATGAATACGACACTTGAAAAAGGAGGTCGTATGAGTAAAAATAAGAAATATCGCATTAAACAAAAAGATTTTAGGAAGTTAGAAAAATTAGCTGAGCGTATTTACAACACAACTACTGTAATTGATTATTTTTGCAGGACACAACAGGAAATTGAAGAGCTGTATAATCTTACTCCAGTCGTCGAAAATTTAAGGCGAGATACTGATACAGTAAACACTTATTTTATAAATTATCCTGACAACAATAATTTTTAAATGGTATTTAACTCCTGTTTAAATACCGTTCAAAAAGTGTTCAAAAAATGAATTGTGTCTGAATGATACGTTTTGAAAGAGTTTGCTTGATATTTAACTTGTTAAGAGTGATGAATGTCATTGCTATAAATGAATATAAGGGGTAGCAATGATTGAATTAGGCAAAAAATACAAACTTAAAAAGATTAAAGGCTTTGAAAACTATGATAATGAGTATTACAAAGTAATTGGATTCTATAACTTCGACACTGTAATTTGTGAAAACTCCTACGGAGAAAGATTTGTATTTATGAAGGAGTTTTTAATAGACCCACAAAAGCCTGATGATATCTATTCAGATTTGATACTAGAAAGGAAAGAATAATGACAGAAAAAGACTATGCACTTTATGGCACAAAAATTTTGAATTTAAAAACACAAGAAATTGGTTTGCTTATTTGTATTTGGAAAAACAAGTTTGCCGATGCAGAGATAGATTATGCGACTTGCGTTGATAAGCAAGGCAAAAGATACAATATAGAACTTGATAATATAAGAGGGTTTGAAGATGATTTTGAAAAATAAGCTTACAAGAGAAACTTTAGAAATAACTTATCCTGAATTTAGAAAAAAGTTTGCAAAAGAAATCCGGACTGCTTTTGAAAGTTATCGCAGAACACAGTTAAATAAATATTCTTATAACTTTAAAGATGATAATTCAATGGAATACAATTTTTACTTCCAATTACAATGGAATTTCAATCATTTTGGAAATTCTAATTGGTATATTGAAAAGTTATAGATAATTAATCACTATCCGTCAAATTATCCACAATTTTATCAATAATGTCTTTGTCTATATTTGTCCTTTTTTCTATTGTTCGAATAAAACTTTCAATATTCATCGGTTCTTTTTCTTTTCTTACAACACTTTCAAGTAAGTTTGTAAATTTATATATTCTTGAAGGCTCTATGTTGTTATTATTCTGTAGATCAACATTAAAACTTTGAAGCATAAATTTGGCTTGCATAAAAGTATCTTCTTTGGAAAGACTAAAATGTTCAATAAAATCTTTTCGTTTGCAAGACCAGTCTCCATACTTTTTCCAACGTTTTATAGTTCTTTCATGTACCCCTATTCTTCTTGCAATTTCAGCAACTGTAATAAATTTTTCAACATACATATTTTCTGCAATCGCATAATACTTATCTTTTTTCACTTTTTCCTCTTAGTTAATATACTTTTTATTTCGTTCTGCTAATATTTTATCGGTTTCATAAAGGTATAAGGTTTCTTTTGGTTTAGGTTCTTCTTGCAAAAATATTGATAAATCAAATTTTCCAAAATCATCTTGTTCTTTCTTTTTCCTTACTGCTTTATCCATATTTGTATTTGCAATCTTTGAAACTTTAACATCTGCATTGAAATCTTTTTTTGCACTGTTATAAGCTGCTTTGTAATTTTCATATTGTTCTTCAGGAGATATTGTAAGAGTTTGTTTAATATAAGCCTTCGCGACTTTGCTATTGCGTTTTTTAATAGTCATAGCCTCTTTAAATTCTTCTTTAGATACTTTATTTGCATGTAATGCAGCAACAGCTTTTACAGCATTCACTGTTCCTATAAATTCATCATTATCACATCTGAAAGCCCAAGCTTCTTTGTAATCTTCTATATCTCTGCGTAAATAGACTCTCAAGCCCATTTTTGAAATCATCCAATCAGCCCAATAAGTTATACCAAGTGCTGTATCTTTTATTCCGTTTCTTCTGATAGTAAAATCTTTTGAAGTTCTCATACAAAATAGTTTTAGAGCATATTTTGTAGTTGTAATTTTTTCTTTAAATTCAGAATAGAAAAGTTCATCCGGACATAACCCGTTTAAAGTTTTCCCTTGAGATGGTCTTTTATTTAAAATATCTAAAATATATTTATCAAAAAGGAGTTTGAAATCTTCAAATTTCATAATTTTCCCGGATTTAATTTCTTTTGCGAGCTTTTGAGGTCTTTCTACGACATTACCACCTCTATAACCTATAAAATGTTTTGAAAGGATTTCCTTTATCTTCAAAAAATCCCTTTCAACAGGTTTAGTCTGAGCATTATAAGGCAGAGCAAAATGGACTTCTATATTCAATTCTGCCAACATAGACTGAGTTTTTGTTTTATTGGTTGAAATTTTTATACTTCTACGACCACCTGCAAAATCCTTTGAACGGTAATCTTTACCATTATCAATGATAACATCTTTAGGTAGTCCATATTTTTCAGCAGCATAGTAAAAAGATTGGAAAATATAGTCAGAATTTGGATTTCCTGTTTGTAAAATCCAACCAAGCCATTTACCTGATTTATAATCACGCCATACTGTAACCCAGGGAAATACAACTTTATTATCAGAATCGAAACAGGCAACATCAATTTGTGCATGATCCGATACCCAAACCTCATTACAGATAATATTTGAATAATCTCTTTCTATATACCCGCCATATTTTCTATTCCAGGCTGTTTCACCCATTCGTGCAAGATAAATACTTTGTTTTGGAATTTCTTTATCTAACCGCCGTTTAAATGCCATAAAACTTGGGAAAGTTTCTCTCTTTGCATCAAATATTCTGATTGCATAGCCAAGAGTTAAATCCCAGCAGGTTCTAAGTGACGGAGCACCTTCTACAAGATAGAGATTTTTAAAATACTCAAAATAATTATCAGGAACAGTCGAGCCTGTTAAATGTTGTCCGTGTTTAGATAACAGACCGCTTATACCGTAGCGGAAAAATCTTCTTCTCATTTTTATCAATGACGAATAAGAAGTGCGTAGCTCTTCTGTATTTTCATTGTTCCATTTATTGATAAAATCTTTTAATGCTTCACCTTTAAGACCATTTGAGGCTTTTAATATAGGAAGATACTTTTCTGCCTGCTCTTTTGCCCAGTTTGGAGCTTCTGAATATTTTTTATCGGAAATTTTTTCTCCGGAATATTTGTCTTGTGCAAAATCAGGTAGTGATTTCAGGTGAATAAAATAGTTTGACAGCTTGCCGCACTTGACAATTTTAAACACAAAAGAGCCTTTACGGCACTGCTTTTTAACAGTTTGAACACTCAGCCCCAAAACTTCTGCTGCTTTTCCTATATCTAGCCATATATTTGTTGTATCTTTTGCTTTCATAAATATTCTAATTTTAGTTTGATTAAAACTGCATTTAAAGCCCGCTTAACATTACGATATAAAATTTGTGACAATTTTCTAAGCTAAAAAGCACTGATAATACGAAATTTAAAAATAAATATTTTAACAAAATCGGCTGTAATCTCCTTATTATCTGTGTTTCAAAAAAGACAAATATTTGTCCTGTTTTTTACGAAGAAATATGAAGCGGTCTTGACGAAACTGGTTTTTGTTATATTTCCGTCATTAAGATCATTATAGCTGCTGTTAAATAAGAATAAATAAGCTCAAAATTTTGCTCGGGGAAATTTCCCAGTAAGTCTGAAATATTTAAGACGGTTAAATTAGGAGTATATTTTTGTTGATTTTATATGGGTTAAAACATTGATTTTTCGTTTAAAATCGGGGAAAAGTTTATGACGTTATGTTTCTAATGCTGTACCAAACTTTTTAAATCAAAATAAAGGTCTTTAAAGCCTCTTTTTCTTCGCCACAGAGTTTCTGCTATTTTGTAACTCAGGTTATTGGCATTTGTGTTATGAGTCAGATTTCTTGACAGGTAACAATATATTGTTGTGAACTCAGCTTTTTCCTTAGATGAGAACATCTTGTCATCCTCTGATTTTAAAATATTTTCGGATACAAAAATTTGATTAAAATAGAAATACAAATAAACTTCCTTATTGAAAAATTTTCTGTGTCGAGCTTTTTGCGGCTGTTTTGAATAATATGAGTCAAGCTGTCTTTTCTGTCTTTGATAAATCAAGGTTCTAAATATTGTATAAAATTTCTGCACCTGATCTTCGCCTATATTTGCAATATTAGATGTCTTTATTGTTTTAATGTCCTCGCAAAAGCACCTGATAACAGTATCCGTTACCACGGCAGGATAAAGTTTAAATATAGAATGATTCTGTATGACGGGGTTTTGTTTGCAATATATGTATTCATTGTTTCTAGTTATCAATTTGCCTTCATTAACGAACTCATCCAGTAAAGATAACAGGTTACTTTTCGGAATTTCTGACAATATTTCAAGATTCTCAAGCGAAAATTTGTTTAGACGTTTGCAAAGCTGTAATATTTTGTCTTTCACTTAAAATACTCCTTAGATTTTTTTCGTTAAGTTCTTTTAGTTCATTTGTTTTGGCGAGTTTTTCAATTTTATTAATTAGTTTTACCATCTGTCTTAACTGATTGTGTCTTGTTGCAAGATACTCCAAGCCGTCATTTGTAATTTGGATTTCAGATAGTTCCGATAGAATTTGCTTGATATCCTGTTTAGCATAAGGTTCAAACTTAAATGTCTTATAAATCCTATCTTTCAAATGAGGATATCTAGATAACTTCTTGTCAATATTTACCATCCCGACCAGTATCATTGGACACCCTGTCCTATCATGTAAATCTCGCAGAATTTCAATAACATTATTGGTCACCAGATAGTCGACTTCATCAATAATTAGCGGTTTGGGATTTTGTTTTAACTTCTGTTCGACAAGGTTAAACGTATCCTGAATATGCCAGAAAGCCTCTTCCCCTAACTCCTCTGCAATTTCTGATAATAGCCATCTGCTTGTCATTCCCTGATTTGCTCTCACATATATACAATCATTTTTAAATGTCCACCACTTAATTGTTTCCGATTTGCCAAGCCCGTATTCACCAAATACCAGAACTATTTTAGGAATATTCGCCGGAAGCTGCTTTACTTCTTCCATCAAGGCAACAAACTTTTTGACATTTTTGGTTCTTACAAATACTTTATTCATTTTTATGCTCCGTACAAATTGTTATATTCATCACTGTTTAAATACCTTTCAAGCCATTTCCGTTGTTCGGGATTAGTGCAGCCATATTTCATTAACCATTCATATTTTTCATAATCTGCATTAAAAACAGGTATATTCATCTGTTGTTCTCTAAAGTTCAATTTGCGTTTTAACGGTGTTTTAGGTTGTTCAAATTTTTCAATTTCAATAACTACTTCCGGCTCAATGTCTATGGCCTCCGCTTTTTCTTTCGGAAAATATTTTACAAACTCTTTTTTCACTCTATTAAACCTGCGTTGTTGTTTTTGTATTTGTTGCTTAAATTGTTCAATATCTTTTACTGTTCCTAAGTGATTTGCCATTGGGTGAACCTTCTCAACCTGCCTTGCAATACATAAAAATTCACCTTTCATTGAATATACAAGCACATTTGAAAGATCAAACAGACTGTATTTGATAAACACTTTTTCTCTTAAATCCAATAAATAATCACTCCTGTAATGCATTCCGAGGAAAGTTATTCCATGTTTGTTTATTGTTCGAGCTTCCGTTTTCATCATTAAATCATTCAAGATATTCTTATCAATCTTATTTTTTGAAATTTCATTTAACATTTCTTGAATAGTTTTTGAACGGTCATTCGGACAGGGCTTTGAATTGTGGAACTCAAGCCAGCAATCAATAAATTTTATTGTTTCTTGAACAGTTGGAATATAGTTTTTAGTTAGTTTTTTGTGCATATCTCTGTGGAGTTTCTCTCCACGTTTCAGCCACGCAGGTTTATCCTCAATACTTGTACCTATATAACTTGTCATCATTTTTTCAAACTCTTCTTGAAATTCAAGGAAGAATCTTTCAATAACTTTTGCTCTTGCATTATATGGTTTTGCAAACACTGATTTTATTCCGAGTTTTGCATAAATCCCATTAAAACCCGCTTCGTCAAAGTCCACATTCTGAAAGTATTTAGATTTAAATGCCTTTCCGTTATCCTGATACACAACTTTTGGTATTATTCCAAGATTTAAAATAGCGTTTCTTAAAGCACTTGCAATACATTGAGTATTCTCAGTCATCATAATTTCGTAACCCACAAGTGCAGTTGACTTCCAGTCTAAAAAGCCGACCAAAGTTGCTCTGGTCGGCTTGCCTGTAAATGGATTAATAATTTTAAAATTAAGAACATGTCCGTCAGCAATCAAAACATCTCCGACTTCAAGTTTTGAAATATCTCGTTCAATGTACGGTTCAATTTTATCGTGATATGCTTTTTCGCCTTCTCTAAATAGAATCCACTTTGAATAATTGTTTTTCTTAAAATTTTTGGCAAATCTTCTGAATGTCAGATTGCATGGAATATTTTCATATCCTCGTTTTTCAAGAATATGTTTTGTTAAATTTATAGCTTTCCCGATACTAAATTTATTCGGGTGTAATAAATATTTCAAAAATATCTGTTTCATTTCCTCATTCAAAATCGTATTATATTCACCCTGTTGATTAGTTTTACGTTTTTGTAAAAGCCCCTCTGTTCCATAATCTTCAAAAGCTTTAACCCAACGATGAAGTGTCCCTATCGAAATTGAACCTACAAACTTATATATCTGTGGCAGATACATTCCGCTGTTATATAAATCTAAAAATACAGAATCAGCTTCTTTTTTAGTTGGATATTTTTTACGAATATTATATAATGCAGTGACTATATCCACTCTTGCAAGTGCTGTTAATTTCGCATGTTCTGATACAAAATTCATCTTGTTTTCAAACGGAACAAGTGCTGTTGTTTTTAATTCTTCTTCATTTAATCTATCTTGTATATCCGGCTCTAATGAAGAATAAAGGATTTCATAGGATTTTCCACCCTTTACTTCAACTTCTCTTGCGATATACTTACCTTGATTAATCGCAAGTCTTATCGAACGTGTGCTTTTTAAGCCCTTTATTCTTGCTATTTCATTAATACCAATAAATTCATCCATACTCACAGATTAACTCTGAAGTCGGAAAAGTGTTCCTGTTTCCCTACTTTTGTAACATACCAACACAAATTACTCTTATTAAAATCAAATCGGACATTATTTACTTCAAAAATCCAATAATCGTTTTATCCGTGCAAGTTAGTGAAATTAGGACAAACAGCGATGACGATTCGTTTTTTAGATAAAAATTTTGGAATTTTGAGGACATTTGTGATACCCAAAAGAGACTTTTCGTCCGGTTTCAGAACGCATAAAACGATTACTTCCGACCGCTAAAACTTAAACACAAAGCCAACTTTGCCGAATAATCTTTTTATGCGTGCAGATAAAATGTCCCGTTAAATTACATTTACATTATGTAAATACTGTTTATAAAAATTTATCAAATAAAAAAGAGATAGATTTTCATCTATCTCCTTTTTATTAGCAAGGGAGAGATTCGAACTCTCGACCTCACGGGTATGAGCCGTGCGCTCTCACCAACTGAGCTACCTTGCCATATATTCACTTATTCAATTTTCATCCGGCTCAGTTGCTTCGAGCGCTGCTCTCACGTATTCTATACTACGTTCGTTCCACTCACTCGGGAGCTACCTTGCCATAAATGACAAGATTTATTCTCGCATAAACATTTTTAAATATCAAGCCTAAACACAAATAATAGCAAAAATTATATTTACAGAATTTATATCAATATGAGAATACAAAATCCAACGATTTATAAACAAGCCCCTCTAACGCCACAATTCAGGAGTAATAGAAATTTAACACCTCCTCAAGATGAATTTATCAGCAGCTATATAAGCAAAGTCATAACAAATGAAAAGGGGAAACTAAAGGCAATTATATACAAAACACCTCTGCCTGTTCTTAAAATTTTTAAAAACATGGAAAATCCGAAAGATGTATTTGCAAAAGAACGGTTCTACACTCACTTACATTCAGAGGAAGAAATAAGACGTATAAGCGAAGCTCTTAAATATAATAAAGAAATTGGCAGTACTGCTGTAAAGGCTTTAATTGGCTTCGGCGCCTTTGCATTTGCTTTTGAAACTGAGGATGGACTCGTGCTAAAAATCACAGAAGGAGAACACTTTCCATATGGACGTAAACCGGCAGATTTTGACCTGCCTGTAATAAAATGCGGAAAAATAAGCCCGAACGACCGCCTCTATTATTACCTTGAAGAAAAAGTCAGACAGGATAATTTGGAAGATGTTGAAATCGTCAAACTGATTCGGTATATTAAGTCAAAAGGCTACTCAATGAGAGATTATCTAAAAGATTTCGCAGAGCCTGATGACCCGCACGCAGAAATAAAGCAAAAACAATTCGGCAGGGCGCCAGACGGTAAAATATACCTTATAGACCCCGGATGTGCATATCTGCAAACAGAAGAAAAGACAGGATTTTTCAAAAGGATACTGGAAAAAATAAGGAACCGTTAAAAGGTTCCTTATTTTGGAATTAATCATCTGCTTCTTGAACAGGTCTAGGAGCATTGTTTTCCATTCTATGTTTCATCATTTTCTTATGGAAATCACCTCTGTGCCCCCTATAAAAATGCTGAGGTCCGAAATCAGGTCTGAACATCATCTGCTGACAAGGACAAGGTGCTGGCATAGGCATAGGTACAGGCATTGGAGGTTTATGTATTGCTGCAAATAAGCTTAAAGCTAAATACACACCTACAAAAGTTCCCGCTGCTACAACTAAAAATTTTCTAAATCCTTTGCTATGGCAAAAACAATTACAATTTTTTTCTTCTTCAATTTTAATTTCATCTGACATAATTTACTCTCCTTTTTATACAATTCTGGCGGGCTTCATCCCGTCGTTATACTAATCTATATTTATAAACGATTGTAACATTTAAAATGTTCATTTATGCTAAAATATTTTTATGGGAATTTATTCTAAGAAAGCTTGTGAATATTTTAAAGATGGTTACAACTGTGCACAGTCAGTTCTTCTGGCTTTTTCAGATATTATAGGTTTTGACAAAGAAACCTCGCTAAAGCTCTCCTCCTCTTTTGGCGGTGGCATGGGGCGTCTGAGAGAAGTTTGCGGAGCAGTGAGTTCTATGTTTATGGTTGCAGGCCTCTTGAAAGGATATACTACACCTAATAATGACGATATTAAAGGAAATCACTATTCACTTGTTCAAGATTTAGGAAACGAATTTAAATCCGAATGCGGATCTATTATATGCCGTGACCTTCTAGGACTTCCGGAAGGAGCAGATACACCGGCTCCTTCTAAACGAACTGAACAGTATTATAATGAACGCCCTTGCGAAAACTGTATTAAAACAGCGGCTGAAATTATAGAACGCAGACTCTTAAATTAAAGGTGCAAACGTTTTATAGTACAGGTACAACGCAACCAGTATAAGCAAAACTCCGCTTACTTTCAGTAATACGGCAGACATGCCGGCAAAATTCTTAAGGTTTTTCACACCGGAAGTAAATAGTCCTGCAATAATTAATATTAATCCCTGACCAACAGCAAATAAAAATAACATCAAAACTGCTGCTGCCAAATTTTTTCCCATAGCAGCAAACGCCATTATACCCGCTAGAATAGGAGTTGAGCAGGGAGTACCGGCAAGCGCAAATGCAATCCCCAGAAGGACAGGATAAAGGAATAATGAGTTGGTGTTATTTACAGGCATAGCTTTAATTATAACCGGCATATCAAACTCTAAAACATCCGTAAGCTTAAGTCCCATAACAAGAAGCAATGACGCCATAATCAAGGTAAAATATCCGCCGAGCGTAGATGCAAAAACACTTCCTGTAACTGCACATATAATACCGATAATAGAAAATACTATTGCCGTACCAAATATAAAACAGCATAGCTGTATAAATGTTCTAAGCGGGGTTTCTTTCGAGTACCCGCCGACATAACCAATTATTAGCGGCAGCATGGCAAGCGAACATGGTGAAATCGACGCAAGCACCCCTCCGGCAAAGGATGCTGCAAACATCAGCATCCAAACCCCGATTCCTGTTGAACCGGATGAAAATATCTGTACTAAATTATCCATTTATTAACTCTTTCAAATAATTTTCTAATACCTGCGGCTGCATTGTTCCTTCAATGCGTCTTAAAGTTTTACCATTTGCATCCTTAAACACTGTCGTAGGAACAAGCTTGACTTCATAAGTTTTAATCAGCGTCTTTGTTTCATTGTCCTTTTGAGTAACGTTAATCTGCTTCAATGTAATGTCTTTATTGTATTTAGGAAAAACTTCTTCAAAAACTTTTTCCAATTCCTGACACTCATAGCACATAGGTGAAGCGAACTTAATTACCTCAGGCCCTGATGAAGCAAACGAAGGCGGCGTTGTTAATTTGTCGCGTGAAAGCCCGAAGTATGCCACGAGCGGTACAAGAAAAATAAGTAGAATAATGATAATATTTCTGTTCATAGACTCTCTCCTTTTATGTATTGGACAGAAGGCTGGATTACAGCTCTACCCTTAGTCTACCATATAATAAATCTTGCACAAAAAAAATATAATCCCTTGTCAGGCAATATTACAAAATCAGTTATTCACTAACATGCTCCAGCGCCATTTCTAAAACCGTTCTTACATGCTCATCACTTAATGCATAAAAAACATTTTTACCGCGTTTTTCAGTCCTAACAAGTTTGGCACTTCTGAGAGCCTTAAGTTGATGTGATACCGCAGATTTGGTCATATTTAACGCAGCTGCAAGTTCTCCCACACACATTTCTTTTGCCTCAAGCGCAATAAGCAGCTTTATTCTGGTCACATCTCCAATTATCTTAAAAAAATCTGAAAGCTCGTATATTGTATCATTATCAACATTTTGCATAATCATATAATAGTTGAATATTTGCTCACATGTCAAACTATTGTAAAGAATTGTTTACCTGATACTTGACAGTTGAATAGTTGTTCAACTATAATATAGATATAAAAAGAGGTAATTATATGTGCGAACACGAACATCACCATGAAAACAGCTATGTTATCCCGAGAATTGCAGCAGCACTTATTTTATTTGCTTGCGGCTTCTGGTTTAAACCATTATTTCTTGTTTCTTATCTGCTTGCAGGCGGGGATGTTCTTTTTAAGGCACTTAGAAATATTATTAAGGGGCAGATTTTTGATGAAAACTTCTTAATGGGGATTGCTACAATTGGGGCAATTTGTATCAAAGAGTATCCGGAAGCTGTTATGGTAATGATTTTATACCAGATAGGAGAATATTTTCAGCACAGAGCAGTTGAAAAATCGCGGCATTCAATTACAGAGCTTATGGATATCAGACCTGACTATGCAAATCTTAACGGAGAAAAAGTTTCTCCAAAGAGCGTTAAAATCGGGGATATTATTGCAGTTAAAACTGGAGAAAAAATTCCGCTTGACGGTGTTGTAATAGAAGGAGAAGCCTCTATCGACTGTTCTGCATTAACAGGAGAATCTGTTCCTGCCAGAGTTAAATCAGAAGATAATGTAATAAGCGGATGTATTAATCTTGACGGAGTATTACAAATCAAGGTTACAAAAGAATTTGGAGAATCGACCGTTTCCAGAATACTGGAACTTGTTGAGCATGCATCATCGAAAAAAGCAAAGGCGGAAAACTTTATTACAAAGTTTGCAAAATACTATACTCCTGCTGTTGTTGTTATGGCTGTTATAATTGCCTTTGTGCCTCCTCTTATAATGCATACAGGGTTTACCGCATGGTTTCAGAGAGCGTTAACATTTCTTGTAATTTCATGCCCGTGTGCACTTGTAATTTCAGTTCCCCTAAGCTTTTTTGCAGGTATCGGAGGTGCTTCCAGAGAAGGAATACTTATCAAAGGAAGCAGCTATATAGAAACTCTTTCGAAACCTTCTGTTGTAGTATTTGATAAAACAGGGACACTCACAAAAGGTGTTTTCAAAGTCACTGAAATTGTTTCCCAAAATCCAGATTTATTAAGATACGCAGCTCTGGCAGAGAGTGCTTCGTCACATCCTATTGCAGCTGCAATAAAAAAAGAATACGGGAAAAAAATTCCTCCGCAAAACAACATAAGAGAGATTGCAGGCAGCGGCGTTGAAGCTGTGATTGACGGTAAAAAGATTCTTGCCGGTAATGCCAGATTTGTCGGCACAAAACCGGTTAACAAAGACGGTACTGTTGTTTATGTATCAATTGACGGAGAGTTTGCCGGATATATAGTAATTTCCGATGAGATTAAAGAAGACGCTCATTCGGCTGTTTCTGACTTAAAGAAAATGGGTATTGCTACAGAAATGTTAAGCGGCGACACATACAAAACGGCTGTTTCTGTACAGCAGACACTGGGTCTTGACAAAGTTTATGCAGAACTTTTACCGGAAGATAAGGTAAATAAGTTAGAAGAGCTAATTACAAATTCAAGCGGAAGTGTTATATTTGCAGGTGACGGCATTAATGATGCGCCGGTTTTGACCAGAGCTGACATAGGAATTGCAATGGGCGGCCTCGGTTCTGACGCGGCTATTGAAGCAGCAGATGTTGTAATAATGGATGATAAACCGTCCAAAGTTGTAACTGCAATAAAAATTTCTAAAAGAACAATGAATATTGTTAAAGAAAACATTGCTTTTGCATTAGGCGTGAAAGTACTATTCTTAATCCTCGGCGGATTTGGATTTATCACAATGTGGGGAGCAGTATTTGCAGATGTAGGCGTAGCGCTTATTGCCATATTGAATGCACTTAGAGCAATTAAGAGGATAAAATGATAGAAACCAGAACCAATCTTGACAGTTTAGAAGCAGGCAAAGAAGGATACATAGTTTCAATTGAATGTGAAGATAAAGCATTAAGAAGTCATATTCTCAATATGGGACTTACCCCAGGTGTAGAAGTTAAACTCATCAAGACTGCCCCTATGGGCGATCCGCTTGAAATAAGAGTTAGAGGTTATGAACTTACAATCCGAAAATCCGAGGCTTCAAAAATTATTATAGCAGACATTCACGAAGCTCATAACTGTCCGCGCAGAAACAAAGAGTTTAAAAAAATTGACCATTCAAGAAAGGGTGAACAAACAATACGTAAAAAAAATACACCCCCTAAAACAAAACTCCTCTTTGCACTTGCAGGCAATCAGAATTCAGGCAAAACAACTCTTTTTAACAAGCTTACCGGTTCTAACCAGCATGTAGGAAATTTTCCGGGAGTAACAGTAGACAAAAAAGAAGGAATTTTAAAAGGAAATCAAAATGTAACAATAACAGATCTCCCTGGGATTTATTCACTCTCTCCATACAGTAGTGAAGAAATTGTAACAAGAGATTTTATACTTCACGAAAAACCGGATGGAATAATAAATATTGTTGATGCAGCAAATATTGAAAGAAACTTATTTTTGACAATGCAGCTTCTTGAACTGAATATACCTATGGTAATTGCTTTAAACATGATGGATGAAGTTGCAGAAAGCGGAGGAAGCATAGATATAAACGGTTTGGAAGCAGAGCTTGGAGTACCTGTAATCCCGATTTCTGCCGCAAAAAATCAGGGTATTGAAGAACTTATTGAACATGCTCTTAATGTTGCAAAGTACTGTGAATTACCTGAAAGAGTGGATTTTTGTGAAGAAGCAGTTCACAGATGTATTCACTCAATTATTCACTTAATAGAAGACCACGCAAATTCTGCAAGAATTCCTGTACGTTTTGCAGCAACAAAACTTGCAGAAAAAGATGCAATAATTGTACAAGCGCTCGGACTTGACGAAAACGAAATAAAAACCTGTAATCATATCGTTAAAGAATTAGAAGAAGAAACTGGTATGGACAGTGAAGAAGCGCTTGCAGATATGCGGTTTGGTTTTATTGAAAAACTCTGCTCAGAATTTGTGTCTAAACCGGAAGAATCAATCGGTCATAAGCTTTCTGTAAATGCAGACAAAATCTTAACAGGGAAATATACTGCAATTCCTGCATTTCTATTTATTCTAGGTATAATATTTTACCTGACTTTCGGCCCTATCGGGAGTACACTTTCCAATATTATGAATGCCGGTATTGATAAGCTCACAAGTTTTACGGATTCTGCACTTACAGCTTACGGCCTAAACCCTGTTGTACACTCGCTGATAATTGATGGTATATTTGCCGGAGTTGGAAGTGTTATGAGCTTTCTGCCTGTAATTGTTGTATTATTCTTTTTCCTGTCTATTCTAGAAGACAGCGGCTACATGGCCAGAGTCGCTTTTGTTATGGATAAAATCTTAAGAAAAGCAGGTTTATCCGGAAGAAGCTTTGTACCTATGATAATAGGTTTTGGATGTTCAGTACCTGCAATTATGGCCTCCAGAACTCTGCCGTCTGAACGCGACAGAAAAATGACAATCCTTCTTACTCCGTTTATGAGCTGTTCAGCAAAATTACCTATTTACGCCCTTTTTACAGCAGCATTTTTTAAAGAAAATCAGATTATTGTAATCCTATGCATGTATTTAATCGGGATGTTTATTGGTATTATTATGGCATTTATTCTAAAATATTTTGTGTTTAAGGGTGAGGCAGTACCTTTTGTAATGGAACTTCCTAACTATAGAATGCCTGATGCAGGCAATGTATACAGACTTATTTACACAAAAGCAAAAGATTTTATAACACGCGCATTTACTATAATTTTCTGGGCAACAATTGTTATCTGGTTTTTGCAAACATTTGATATGCGCCTGAATCTTGTAACAAATTCAGCAGACAGCCTGCTTGCAATGCTTGGAAATTTATTAACACCTGTATTCCAGCCGATTGGGCTTAATGATTGGAGAATTTCAACCGCATTTATCACAGGATTTATGGCCAAAGAAAGCGTTGTAAGCACTCTAAGTGTGCTTTCGAATGATATCTCAGAAATGTTTACCCCGATTACGGCATTTGTATTTATGGTTTTCTGCCTTCTATATACACCGTGCGTTGCAGCTATTGCAACAGTTCGGCGTGAACTCGGGAGAAGATATGCTGTAATGGTTGTCCTTATGCAGTGTTCAATAGCCTGGTTAGCAGCATTTGCAATATATAGACTTGCAAGCACTGCGTTTTAATAGTATGCTTGTAAGAACTAAGGAGAAAAAATGAAAGTTAATAAAATTATAAGTACAGGCATTGGAGAAATAACTAATCCATCTTCAAATGAAGCAAGATACATATTGAAAAACCACATTTCAGCCTACAAACTTAAAAGGTCTGAAATAACAGATATTTATGAGAAACTGGCTGATGAAAGAAGGATACAAACAAATAACTCAATCCTTAAGACTGCTCAAGATATGTACAATTCTGTTATGAATCTTTTGTAACAGATTATTCTCAGACTTCTTAACGACTTCATACAACTGATGTTCAGGTATATTTTAAATAATTTGCGCCTGGAGGGAGTGTCTTGCTCGTTCGCGCATAACGGGTCTACGTCTGCCGCCAATAATATCACAGACTTTTGCCGGCAGAACTTCGCCCTCAGCTCACTCGCGCCGAACCCACTGACAAAGCTCTGCTTTGTATGGGTTCACCAAGCTTCCATCACAAAATATTAAAAACAAGGAGGGACAAATGCCCTCCTTGTTTTTAATGCGCCTGGAGGGAGTCGAACCCACGGCAGACAAGGTTTAGGAAACCTCCGCTCTATCCTACTGAGCTACAGACGCTTACTTTTCACCACTCTAGTATACATAAAGCATTTCACCTTGTAAAGCTTACTCAAAAATGTTAAAATAATACTAAGATGAGAAAGAGAAAGATTTTAGCAATTCTTCCCGAAAGTATCGGGGGCAGGCTTACAATGAGCAGTATCATTGACGGATTCAGGCAAAATGACTGCAATGTAATTGTCTATGATGAACTCTTTGATAAAAATCTTAAACAAACTCTTCGTCGAAAATTTGAATACATAGCAGGCTATGATTACTCCGCTTTAAAGATTAAAGTCGACAATAATCTTGAGGTTCCTTCCATAAACTATTTTTCCGATGATTTAAGAAGTAAAACATCCGGCCCTGAATGGGAAAAATATCTGCCTTATCTTGAAGCAGATGACAACTATACTTTTTACTGGGATAAAATACTTACCGGATACGAAAACTTCAAAAACATAAACTATCTTCCTCATTTTGTTAATTTCGATGTCTATCAGGATTTTGGCATTGAACCGGAATTTGATATTATGTTTGCGGGCAGACTTGATACTGATTATAGACTCAGTTTTTTTGAAGAACTAATAACAAAACTGCCGCACCTTAATGTTGCATGGTATGCAATAGACAGACATTACCGCGACGCCCGCGAAAGAGCTCAATATCCGGAGCTTATCGACCTTTGCTACAGAGGTTTTATTGATAATGAACAGGATATGGCAAAAGCTATAAACAATTCTAAAATATTGTTTAATATAAATGCACAGGGGATTTCTTCTCTTAACTACCGCACATTTCAGGCAGCAGCCTGCAAACGCTTAATGATTAGCGACTATAGAGAAGAGCTGGTGCTCTTTGAAGGGCATATGCCGTTCTATGAAGATTTTTCAGATTTAATTTTTAAAATTGAAAGTTATCTGGAAGACAAAGAAGCATATAAAAAAGTTACCGAAGAATGCTGGGAAATTGCCTATCATTCGCACGAGTCTAAAAAATGTACCAGATATATGCTCAAAACTATTTGCTAAGAGACTTTGAAACAATTATATATAAGTTAACCAGCATAAATCCTAGAAACATTCCTGCAATTACATCCACAGGGAAATGAACGCCTAACCAGAGTCTTGATATTCCAACCATGAAAATCCAAACTCCAAACAGAGCGGTCAGGAAATATCTCCAAAAATCAGATTTTGCATAATGTAAAACCAGATATATTAATATCCCGTAAAAGCACATTGTAGTTGAAGAATGACCGGATGGAAAACTAAACCCCGGATAAACACACGGTCTTTCTCGGCATATAAAATTTTTAATAAAATCAGTTATTACAAAACTCGCCTGAGTAAAAAATATCAGCAAAAAAGCTTTCATATATCTTTTTTCTGATACAAGAACGCTTCCCGCAGCGATTTGAGGCCAGAGCATATGATAATCTCTCCCGAAACTTGAAATAAATTGCGGAATATAAGCAGGATAAGGCGATAGCGCAAGCCGGATTGAATGAAGAACATTTGCATCAAACTCACGCAAATTCGGCATATATAATACCAGAACAGTAAGAACTACGAAAACTACTACTGAAATTATTACATAATTCCAGTTCAAAGCCATTCCATATTCCTGTTTACGGGCCATTTAAATACCGCCCTTCAATCTGGATACAATGACCAGAACTTTATTAAACAAATTCATCACTAATGGAGTCAGTTCGCTTACACAAACAGCAAAAAAGAACAAAGCTGTTACAACAGCAATAAGTTTCTGAATATCAGAGAACATAAAAATCTTATTACTGCGGAAATCATCAATTCCCTTATATTCATCAGTGAAAGGTTTTACAGGAAGCTTCTCTTCTATTTTCTCCAGTACATTTGCATATTTCACCTTGATAAGCGTATTGTAAGAATCAACATTCATCCACCAGAGTGCACTCACTGAAACTCCCAGAAGAGCAAATACAAGCGTTGCGGAGATTTTGTTTAAGAAAATCACATTACCTGTGTAAATTAAAGCGACAATAAGCACAAATACAGAGGCCATGTAAAAACGGTTAGTCTTGAAATTTCTCTCAATAAAGTTTTCTTTCTGCTCAGAATACAATCTGTATTCGCTGAAAATAAGTTCATCTCTATCCATTAAACTCTCCCTCACGCTTATTCTTTACTTCATTCATTAAATCTTCAAACTCCTTCTCATCCAGAGTTTCTTTCTCCAGAAGATTTTTAGCAATATGCTCAAGCATATCTCTATTTTCGCTCAGCAGCTGCATTGCATAATCATACTGTTTATCAACAATCTTCTTAACCTCTTTATCAATATCAGCAGCAATTTCCTCAGAGAAATCTCTTGTATTTCCGAAATTTCTACCCATAAATACATGTTCCTGATCTTTGCCGTAAGCAAGATTACCCATTTTCTCACTCATACCATAAGTTGTAACCATACTTCTTGCAAGATTGGAAACTTTTTCCAAATCATTTGAAGCACCTGTTGTCACATTGTCCTTACCGTAAATAAGCTCCTCAGCAACTCTTCCGCCTAAAATCATTGCGATTCTGTCAAGAAGTTGATTTTTGCGCATAGTCAAATGGTCTTTTTCAGGAAGAGTGAGCGTAATCCCCAGTGCCATACCTCTTGGAATTATTGAAACTTTATGAAGCGGGTCGCAATTTTTAAGAAGTTTTGCAAGAAGAGCATGCCCGACTTCATGATAAGCAGTATTTTCCTTTTCTTCATCTGATATAATTCTGCTTTTCTTTTCAGGGCCTGCGATTACCTTGTCGATGGCTTCTTCAAGGTAGTGCATGTTGATATGGGTTTGATTGTCGCGTGCAGCGAGCAGAGCAGCCTCATTCAGCAGGTTTTGCAGGTCAGCACCGGTAAATCCGGGGGTTCTTTTTGCCAGAACTTTCAAATCCACATCTTCAGCGAGCGGTTTGTTCTTCGCATGAACGTTCAAAATCTGCTCACGGCCGAGAATATCAGGTCTGTGAACAACAATCTGTCTGT
>ENA-OPCY01000191-OPCY01000191.1-human-gut-metagenome-genome-assembly--contig:-NODE-191-length-48198-cov-11.153439_pt1 | contig 48198 bp, 42 predicted proteins | sample MGYA00241568_ERZ501487 | MGnify/ENA primary metagenome ERZ501487 (study PRJEB25962, sample SAMEA2042574) | human gut metagenome | biome: human gut; feature: human-associated habitat; material: faeces... | reverse complement strand
AATCCACCTGAAGGCATGACTGCTGATGACATCCGCCACATGAGTGAGGATGATTTGCTTGATATGGATTACTTCTTAAACGAAGATGATGATTTTGGAGAAGATTTTCCCGGAGCCGAAGGCTTCTATATCTTCTAAAATTTATCATCTACTTGTCATGCCCGCCTCCGCGCGGGCTCTTTTCATATCAAGAGTTCTCCGAACGGAGAACTTTCCTATAAAGCAAAAAAGCGCCGTATTGCTACGACGCTTTTGTCTTGCTCGGAAGATGGAGCAAGGGAACGCTATTCAATTATCTGTTGTACTTTTTCTTTCTGCTGACAACCGTTGTACCGATGGCTGCACCGCCGCTGACAAGCAGCAGAGAGAGCCACAAGGCAAGATTGAAATTATCACCGGTCTGGGGAGATTTGGAATCGTCTTTCAGCTTCACCGTTACGGTGTCGGCTTTTTTGATTTCCTTTGTGCCGTCCTTGTCGCTGAAATACTTGCCACAGCCTTCGCAGTACCAGTACTCGATATTGCCCTCGGTGGTCTTGGTCGCCGCCTTTGCCGGGAAGTGCTTTAAGTTGGTGTGGTTCTTCGGATCAAGCTCACCGTATTCCGCACCGCAGACCGTGCAGACAGCCTTGGCGGTGCAGGTCGCCGTGCCGCCATGGCAATTCTCGGTTTCCGTATGGCTGGTGTCACGCTTACAGATCCGGGTGTGGGTCTTTTCATCGCTGTTCTGCGTCCAATCGCCCCAGTCGTGGTCCAGCGCATTGCTGGAGAAGAAGGTCGCCTCATCCGCCGTGCCCTCGGAGCTCAGACCGCAGACTGCGCAGGACTTGTAGTAGACCGCCTTTTCGGTACAGGTTGCAGCAGACTTCAAATACTGCGCCTCTGCTTTTTCGGCAGTGAAGCTGTGTGCCGCCATCTCGCCGTATTCGCCGCCGCAGACCGTGCAGACAGCCTTGGCGGTGCAGGTCGCCGTGCCGCCGTGGCAATTCTCGGTTTCCGTATGGCTGGTGTCACGCTTACAGATTCGGGTGTGGGTCTTTTCATCGCTGTTCTGCGTCCAAGCGCCCCAGTCGTGCCCAAGCGGTTCGGAAGATCCGCCGCATTCCGTGCATGTCCTTCCGCTTGTGCAAGTCGCCGTTCCGCTCCATTTGTGTGACATTCCGTAAAACCATATATTATTACACACCGTGCATGTAGTATTGCATATGTGCCATTCATCATTTGAGTATTGATAAGTCAACCTTACCGTTTGTATCCGGTTGCATTTAGAACAAAACGCAATATCCGCCGCATATGCCGTCATAGGCATAACAGCCAGCATCACGCACAGTATGAGCACAACGCTCAAAATTTTCTTATTCATATAGTTTCCTTTCCTTTGCTGTCCTTTGACAGCTTAAAGTCATATTTCATTTCCAACATGGCGAAGAGCTTATACATTACCTCGGTGGCGATTGCCTTGATATCCAGTGATTGAATAAAGGCAAGCACCTTTGCCTGCTCTGCCTCCGGTACCCGATACACCCGCATAGCCGCCGTCAAAAAGCGGCTGAGCTTGCGTTCCAACGGAAAATGAATATCACATTTTCTCGCCATATAGCTGCGCATCAGTCCCGCCGTGCCGATTTCCATCTCGTAAAAGTCGCTCTCGGTATTATCGGGAAAATCTTCACCAAAAATCTGCTTCAGCTCTGCCGTGGTATGCAGGTAAATATATTCCGATGTGTCGGGTAGGGAATAGGCTTCAATGTAGATTTCCCGCAGGTTCTCGTTCTGCTCGGTCAGGGTCAGTTGGATCGCCGTTTCCACCGCATAGGCGTAAACCGGCGGCAGCTTGCTGTCTGCAATGCTTCTTGCCACGCCGAACTGTCCGCCGAACATTGTTTCGGTCAATTCCAGCAAAATTCTGTCTTTGGTAGGAAACAGATTCAAATAGCTTCCCCTTGCCACGCCCGCTTCGTCCACAATCTGACCGACAGAGGTGTTTTTATACCCCTGCTCCAAAAAGAGACGGACGCATACGGTCAGTATTTTCCTCTTTGTTTCACTGCTGTCTCTCCGCAAATATATCACCTCTCTTCAAGCGTTTTAGTATACATACCAATAATATCATTTCAAGTACAAAAAGGCGAGTGGAATTTGAAACTTTACCTCCGTAAATTGTGACATTTCCGCAAACGCTGGCTTCTTCCATTACTCACGGAACTTTATGACTTCTTGAATACTACCCGCAAAGGAAAAGCCGCCGTCTGTTGACAGCGACTTTTCTTACTTAGTATTAACAGTATATAAGCTCACTTAAAATGATTTCCACAGCGGCATTTATGAGCAGAGGACGCTTTGGTTTGCTCCAGCTTCTCCTGAATTTCCGATACTTGTGGTTTTTATTTTAGTATGCGGGCACTCTTTTGTCATTGAACGCATAGTTTAACCGGGCACCGCTTATTTTAGGACAAAAAAAGAACCCATATCCTTGTGATATGAATTCTGTGTTTTCTGTCTTTATTCCTCCCGCAGCCCCGTATCGGACAATCTTTCGTCTATCCGCAGATCAATCAGAAATTTAATCCCCAATGCCAGCAGGCCAAACATATGACAATGCATGCCAAAGGAAAAGCCCCTCATCATTACCTTCCACAGTCCCTGGGAAATGCGGCGCACTTCTTTTCCGAAAGCAAGCTTCTGAAAACATTTATGTCCCAAAGCATCCCCCTCGTAGGTGCGAAGTGTTTTCCGGACGGCTTTCATGGATTTTCCGTGCTCCACGTATTCCATCTTGGCATCAAAAAAAGCGGCAAAGAAAAGAGTATACCGGACGAGTCCTTCATAATCCCGGTATGCGCTTCCGCCGGCTGTTATCTGCTCCTGAACCGTATGGGCAATCTGCAGCCAGCACTTTGCGGACTCCGGTTTGTACTGATAGGAAATCGAGTCGTCGTTTTTCCGGTAGATATAGCCGATATCGTCCATAAAACCAAACTTTGCCTGATACAGATAACATTGCAGGTTAAACAGCTTGTCCTCCGCATAGGCAAGATTTTGAAAGCAAATGCTATGTTCATCCAGAAAATCTTTTCGGTAAAGCCGTCCCCAGACATACGAAAGTGTGCCTACGGAAAAGAAACCTTTGAACCGGAAGTCCTCCTCTTCCCTGTCAAGTGAAGAAAAAGCTTCGTGGTCTGCTGCCGGCAGAAGTCTGCCGTTCCAGTTTCTCTCGTAATTGCAGACAACAACGTCCGCCTGCTGCCGCTCCATCTGCTCCGCCAGTTTTTGCAGGATATCCGCTCCCGCCAGGCAGTCATCCGCATCCAGAAAACAAAGATATTCTCCCCGCGCCATTTTCATGCCGGTATTCCGTGCAGCACCTGCGCCGTTTTTCTCTTCTTTGTAAACACAAACCCTGTCATCCGTCTGCGCATAACTTTCGCAAATGGACAGACTGTTGTCCTTCGACATATTGTCCACTAAGATAAGCTCCCAGTCTGTAAAGCTCTGCTTGAACACGCTGTCCAACGCCTCTTTTAAGTACTTTTCCGCATTGCAGACCGGAACGATTATGGAAATTTTTATCCTTCTGTCAGGCATTGATTTTGTCCCTTTTCATCCTGTTTTCTTTGTGTTTTCACCCTTTTATACTATCACCCCATGGCTCTCATCTTTTCATCCTGCCGAATGCTTTGCTCCCCATTCTTTTTAACAACCGCAAAAAATCCTTACATTCCGCCGTCCGGCAGTAACATAACAAGAGCAGTACATTCGGCACCACCATACATATCACAAAACGCACCAGCAGATTGCCGAGCGCTCCGCCCTCATACCGTCTGCAGCATACATGGGTCAGTCCCCATACCGCCGCCATAACCATCAGATGCCAGGCATATTTCAGGAAAAATTTCACCGGTTTTTCATGGAAACGGTGCTTATAAAGTACATAGGGCTCCACCCAGAAGGAGGTCAGCAGGGTGCTGCAGAGCGTTCCTAAAAATACTCCGGCAATCCCTAAATTTTCCACCAACAGAATGGAGATAACCAGATTTAATACAGCTTCAATCAGGGATTTGTAACGGTCGTACCAGAACAGCCCCATGGACTCCTTGAAGATGAGCACCGCCCGGCGGGTACCCGTCACAAAAAAGTTGATGCACAAAATAAGCACAATGGGCTCCGTAAACAGATATTGCTTTCCGAATGCCAGCTCCACAAACGGGTTCAGCATTTCCAAAAGGCAGATGCCAGCAAACCCAAACATCCACTGTCCGATGAAAAATAAATCTGCAAATACATGCCCTACTTTTTTGCCGTCCTCGGTAGCTCCTAAATTGCCCACGCTGGCGGTAACCCCCTGCAGCGCCTGGTCAAGCACCTGCCTCACGGAGCCGATCACCAGATAATAATTGGAATACACACCCGCGCTGATGACCCCAACAAAGCCGGATATCAGCAGATTGTCGGTATTGTTGACCGCCACCTCGCCGATTTTATGCATCAGCATAGCTTTTACATTTTTTATAATGTCCTTCCGTTCGTTTTCCGGCAGTTTTTCCTCACACGTTTCTTTCAGATACGGAAACAGCCGGTCCGCCTGCTTCGACATCACAATATTCGCCGTAATGGTGCAAACCACCGCCGCCAGTAAAAACAGGATGAAATTTTTCGTGGTCAGCAGAATAATTATCTGCAAAATATCCTGAATAACCAGAAATCCATTGTGATTTATCACAGTCAGATAATTCATCTGATGCGCATCCACCAGCGTCTTTTTGTAAATCAGCAGATAGGAAATCACCGAATTTAACAGATACAAAAGGTAAATCAGAAGCAGGTGGTCCACATCCGGACGGTTCTTCATAAGCACATTTAAAAACGGGATGAGGCACAGACCTGCCACCAGCACGACTGCTGCCGTTATCCGGTAAAAGGTGCGGAACATCCGCATTAAAATCTGCTGTTTTTTCGTGTCTTTTTGGGCAATGGGACCGTACAACGCATAGGTAATTGCCGTGCCAACGCCCAGCTCCGACAGGGATAAGATATTCAGAATGTCCGTAAAAAGACCGTTGATACCCACATAGCCTTCACTCAGTGTATGCGTAAAAACCACTCTGGTGAAAAATCCCATCAGAATGGCTGTAATCTGCGCTATAAATGCCACGGAGGTATTCACCATGGAATACTCTGTCCTGCTTTTTTCCGCCATATTTATTGCTCCCTTGCCACCGTGTACTTTTTAAGCTCCGATTTCAGGTATTCATAGCGGAGTTTCTTTTCTTCCTTTGCAAAATGCACTGCTCTTTCCTGCACCGGGTTGTTCCCATAATCAAGGACTTCCTCTCCGAACTGCTCACTGGTGAGGTCAAACCGGCAGTCACCGACTACATTGTAGCAGTGATAATTGCCGCCGGGTCTTAAAATGCCGTACACCTCTCCGCCGAAGATATCCTGCGCCAGAAAAGCTGTAATGGAGCACTGCCCCAGTGTTTTATTATCTTCCGTCCAGCCATCCCGCAGTCTGGGCGCACAAGTATCCGCGCACCAGATGTGCGTCAGCGCATCGTATAAATCTATAGGTGTATGTATTCCCCTGTATTCGTCCGTTATTGCCGGAACTGTCGCATTCTGCCAGCCCCAGAAGTTGTATTCCATAAAACACATCCTTTCCTATATTTACCGTACTTATCGTCAAAGCTGCGGATTTCCGCCAGCACATCTTCCGTACTGCCGTCACCGGCATTTTTATCTGTTCTTTTTTGCTCCAGTATTTCCGGGCTGCCTTGAATTGTTCCTTTGTCATATTGGGCTTCATTTTCTTCCTGACAAACGCAAATCTGCTTAAATCACAATCCCGTTGCAATGGTCTATCTCATGCTGGATAATCTGCGCCGTAAAGCCGCTGTATTTTCCGTGTTGAGGTTTGAAATTACTGTCCAGATAATCCACTTCTATATGCCATTTTCTATTTCAGCAATTTTCTTATCTGCCCATCCGTCGCTATCGGATAAATTTCATGCATTTGCTCCACTATCTGCCGCCAAGACTCCTGCGGGTCGTCCTTATAGTGGGAAGTCACATAATCATAGCCGAACAGGTGCTCCGGTGAAGAATACACCGCCACATCCCAGCCGTATTCTGCGCCTTTTTTATTGACACGCTTCTTGAAGTCGCAGTTGCAAAGATATGTCTGCATCATAAGTCCGGTAACCGCACCTTCAAATCCCTTATAACCATCCTTGCCAAAACCTGCAAGCTTCTTCAGTTCACTGGAAAATATTTCCGTGTCTTCGTTTCCCTCCATAAAATTTTCCATAATTCGTTTGTGCTTCAAAGGTGCTTTTCCGTCTTCATACAGAGCATCAAAATCATACCCGTCCCGCCGGGAGGTGGCAAACACCGGCAGCCATTTTTTAGATATAAAACCGGCTTTTTTATCGAAGAACTTACCATATACGATGTCATGTTTTCCGGCTATAATCGCCCGCCATAGCCAGGGGTCTTTTTCCGGAATATCACACCACCAGTATTCCGGCGTCGTTCTTTCTTCCATGGAAAACCCCGGGATGTCATTCTTAAACAAGGGAAGAAATCCCACTTCATTGATGTATGCGATTGCTTCCTCTACCGTATGAATGCACTCCGGGTCATCCCATTTCACTCCATACATAATCCATTCGCCTGCTTCGTTACCCATTGCCTACTCCCATTTTCCATGCTGTTTCACTTTCAGAGAATCAATTTTCCATGCGTTTTAATTATAATACATTGTGCATGTATTTGAAATATTTTCTCCAAAATAATGCTGTGTACCGGTTAGCATAATAAAAATCTGCTCCATTAAGAAAGATCCATCTCCTTCACAAAGGCACTTTCTTTTCTGTTTTACATTTCAGTGCCTGCCTCTTGAAGATTTGTAGGCACTTCCTTTTCTGTTTTACATTTCAGTGCCTGCCTCTTGAAGATTTGTAGGCACTTTCTTTTCTGTTTTACATTTCAGTGCCTACCCCTTAAAGATTTGTAGGCACTTTCTTTTTTGTTTTGCATTTCAGTGCCTACTTCTTGAAGATTTGTAGGCACTTTCTTTTCTGTTTTACATTTCAGTGCCTACCATCATGAATATCAGTGCCGTTGTTACGTATGCTTTGTAAATGTTTCAGCGTTAGATTACAGCATAAAACAGGGCTGCCGCCCAGCAAAAATATTTGTCAGCGCGACAGCCCTTGATTTGTTACTTTCTTGATTTGTTACTTTCTTGATTTTTTCCTATGATCTAATCCCACTTCTCCACTGCCTTATTATAGTACTCCATCAGCACCGGTCTGGTAAGCCGGTTGATCTCCACATCTTCCGCCATTTCGTCCTTTCCAAACAAAAAGAGAGCCGAAACATTCTCCGCGCTTAAGTACTTTGTCTCCACATCAAAGGTCAACTCTTCCTTCAGTTCCTTCCGGCTTGCCATATTGAATCCCCAGTCGCCGAATGCCGGCACCTGCAGATGATACGGCTTTACATAAAATCCTTCGCTTTCGATGGTATGGTTGATGCACCAGAAAGCTTTTGTGGCATAATAGGGACTGGTGGACTGCACCACCATAACTCCGTCATCCTTCAGGTGGTTGCCGCACATCCGGTAAAAAATATTGGAGTATAGCTTATTTAAGGACTCACTGTTCGGATCCGGCAGGTCCACAATAATCAGATCGAACATATCCTCCGACTTTTCCAGATATTCATAAGCATCCGTATTGATCACATGCAGTTTTTCCGATTGCAGACTGTTTTCATTTATTTCCGTAATGTTGGGATTGGTGGAACAGATGCGTATCATCTCGGCATCCAGATCCACAAGGGTAATGTCCTTTACCTCGTCATATTTGAGAACTTCCCGGACTGCCATGCCGTCTCCGCCTCCCAGAATGAGTACATCCTCCCTTTTAGAAAGTTCACTCATGGGAACATGCACCAGCGCTTCATGATAGCGGTATTCATCCGCCGTGGAAAACTGGCAGTTTCCGTCTATGTAAAGCCGCACGTCATCCCGGTGCTTCGTCATAACTATTTTCTGATACTGCGTCTGCTCCATATAGATAATGTGGTCTCTGTACAATCCGTCTTCAATACTGTCAGAAATATTATCCGCAAACAGGATACCCACTGCCATTCCTACAGCAAGGATACCCGCAATCACACGGTAAATCCGGATGTTTTCCACCCGCTCTCCAAAACGCCACAAAATCAGCATGGCTGCTATAATATTCAGAAGTCCGCACAGAAACGATGTGGCAAAGTATCCCAGCTGAGGCAGCAACAGCAGGGGAAATGCAATAGAGCCCAAAAGACCTCCGATATAATCGAAGCTGAAAATGGAGGAAAGCGTAACCGACAGGTTATTTTCGTCCGCCTCAATAATCCTTGTCATAATGGGGATTTCCGCTCCTGCCAGTGTACCGATCAAGAGAATTTCCGCATACATGACGGCAGCATAATTGCTGATGTAAATATTGGAAAGAAAAAGCAGAAGGGAGCTTACGCCCCCAACCACACCGATACTTAGCTCAATTGTCACAAAAACATGAAACAGATTTTTCTTAAAATATTTGGAAATATAAGAACCAAAACCAAGCGCTGCCATATAAAGTCCGATGGTTATGGAATACTGCAGGGTACTGTTTCCCAAAAGATAGGAGCTTACCGCACTGATAATCAGTTCATAACACATGGAACAACCCGAAATAATCAGGGTTGTCAGCATCAGAAGTCTGTATTTCTTGCTCATGTCATTTTCCTTCCGTCTGCTTTGTAAAATTATTAATCACAATCAGACCGTATATTACTGGATAACGCCGCTTACGATAAAAGCAATGCCCAGAAAGATACCGAAAATCATAATACCGGCTGCCTCATTCTTTTCCTTCAGCGCCACATTAAAATTGAATTTCCGGTTTACCAGGTCAACTAAAAAGTACGCAATGATAAATGCCGCAATGCCGATACCCGCAAAGGCTACGGTGTCCAGCACTCCCTGTAATAATTCTACTGCCTCGCCCACCGTATTGGAAATGATGGCAGAACGGATGACAAACCCGAGGCTGGCATAAATCCCCGCTGAAACCCAGCCTACCGCTTTATTCCCCTCCCGGATTTCCTGCGGAAAATCCACCGGAATAACCAGATCAATGATAAAATAGCCAAGCATCATCATGACAAGGCCGACCCCAAGATACACAATTGTTTCCAATGCTACTGTTAACATACTCTTTTCTCCTTTTAACTGTTGGCTGTTTTTAGTTACTTTTAACTGTTTCTACTTTCCGCTGCTGATTCCTCCGCTTGAAGAATTCCGGCTGTTGATGCTCGACTGCCTTATGGAATTGGAATAGGAATCAAAGTAGCCGTTGCCGATATTATGTACGGTGGAGCCGTCATACATGGAATATGCCGATGGCGTGCTCTTGTAGGAGTTCGCATCCGAAGAATATCCCGAACTGTAATAATGACTCCGGTACCAGCTTGTATCTGCGCCGGTGCTTCTGTACGGGGAATTGTCCGAAGCATAATTGTACTTACGGTTCGATATCTGTACATATACCACATTTTCTTCCGATTCCGGATGGTAAATCAGGCAATATTCCTTCTTGGTAAGAATGGCTATTTCCGCATCTGCCTCATCATCCTTCTGGGTAACGGACACGGTATTACCGTCCACACCTTTGATGATGTCCTTTGCCACATCATCCGTAGTAGCATCCTTAAAATACTCGTACACCGTTGCCGTCTGGTTCGCATTTCCCGTAATGGATGTCTTATAATTATATTGACCTGCGGATTCCAGATACGTGGAAATCTTTTTGCTGTCGGCCGCTGTATTGGAAAACACTGTATTAAAAATAGGCGGTATAACCATAAACAGGAGCATAAGGGCAACGACAATCCCCAATCCCCGGGCACTGTTTTTCGGTTTTTCAAATCCGGTTACCACAATCTGTTCTTTCTCTACATATTCTCCCTTAGAGTATTCCGTTCCGTCACTCCACATCTCCACCGACAGGGTATGGTCTTCGGCTTCGTCTTCAAATTCCAGAAACGTTGCGCTCTCTCCCGGGTCCACATCCACATCTCCGCCGGAGCTTCTGACCACCTGTGTCCCTTCGTCCACCTTATGCCATTCCGGTCCGATTCTGCCTCCCACATCGTTTGCCGGCCATGACACCGAATATTCATTATAAAAATCATCACAGGAAAGCCATGCCTCTCCATTGCGTGTCCGCAGCCGGTACTCCGTCCAGAATTTGCCCGGATCCTGAGTGTTTTCATACCGGATAAAACCGATTACCTTTCCTGCCAGGCCATTGATGTTAAGCAATGTTCCAATCTGATAGCCCATTTTCTCCTTCCCCCTTTGCCTCTTCTTCTCTGATGTCTTTACTTCTGTTCCGTATCCGCCGCCTCTGCCGGGGTTCCCGGTTCCGGTGCAATCTCTCTTTGCACGGAACGCATCACGATTTTTTCCGCCCCGAACAGCGTCTTCAGTATTTCCGTAATTCCTTCCACCACTTCATCCGTACAGGAGAAGATATCCACTGCCGCATAACCGTATTCGGGCCATGTATGCACCGAAAAATGAGAGGTGGAAATTACCGCAAAATAAGTCACCCCTATGGGTTCAAATTTATGAATACATTCCTCCACGATATCCGCGCCCACATATTCTATTGCCCGGTGCGCTGCCCTCTTAATGGCTTCCGTATCGTTTATGATTTCCGAACAACCATATAAATCCGCAATCAGCTGTACTGCCATTTTCCCCGCCTTCCGTAATTGGTCTTCGATTCTTCCTTTGACGCTCCGCATTTGCTGCAGTTTGCGGCATCGGAGCGATTGTATGCCCCACAGTATTCACACAGCCAGTCCGGCTCATTGGTCGTAAGCGCCTTTTCTTCCTCTGTCAGTGCTGCTGCCTCTATATCCTCCGGCAGGTAAAAGATTGTTTCCACACCGCGGGCTCTTCCGCAGGAAGTGCATGCGTCAAAGCGTGCTTTAATCCCTTTCTTTCCACAGTACGCACAGTCCCAGAGACCTTCAATCCTTGTTCCCATAACATTCCGCCTTTTCTCGTAAACAAACATTTTTGACCATTATATCATATATATTGTAGTATTTCCATTATAAACTTCGCACGTTTTCAGAACCCTTCGTGCAAAAAAGGCAAAAAAATACCGTCTGCACGGCATTTGCCTGTTGCAGGCGGTATTTTCCCGGATATATTCTATTTTTCTGCCTTGATCAGGTTTTTATAAAACCGCACGGCTCCCGGCAGACAATTGTACTCAATATTCTCATTCAGTCCGTGCATTCCCTTCATCTGCTCCGGTCCGTAAACCACCGGTGCAAAACGGATACAGCTCTTGCATACCGGCTGGTAGAACTGGGCATCGGTCGCTCCCGTCATCACATAAGGGCTTGCCGGAAGTCCCGGGAAAGTTGCCGCAATGGTCTGCTCCACAAGGCGGAACGCCTCTCCGTGAATGTCCACAGGCTCTGTGTAGTCGTTGGCATGCAGCACTTCGGTTTCCAGTCCGTGCTTTTCAGCTACCTTCCGGATAATCTCCAAGCTTTCCTTTTCTCCCTGATGGGGAATGAAACGCATATTGGCGCCCACATAGGCTTCCTGCGGCAATACATTATAGGCATCGGAGCCCTTCTGTACGGTAAACGCAATGGTTGTCTTTAACATGGCTCCCGCCTGTGCACTGATGGCCGGCAGAACAGCATTTAAGAGCGGGCGGAACAACCACAGATTACCGAATACCAGTTTCATTCCGAAGCCTGCATACGGAGACAGACGGGTAAACATGGCCGCCACCTCAGGCAGCATCTTTTTTTTGAACGGGGAATGAGTCTCTACTTCATTGACAAAAGCTGCCAGTCTGGCAATGGGAGTTCCCTTTACGGGAGTGCTTGCATGACCGCCGTTGCTTCTGGCCGTGAACTTTACATCCCCCTTTCCCTTTTCAAAAACACCTACCATGGCAAAATTACCATGGATACCGCCGATGGGGTCCGTAATAATACCGCCGCCTTCATCGCATACTAAAAATAATTCAATACCTCTTTTTTGAAGCTCTGCAACAATCTTGGGCGCACCGTCTCCGCCCCACTCTTCTGTGCAGGAGGATGCCAGATACACATCGGTAGGCGGTACAAAACCTTCCGACAGCAGCTCTTCCACGGCCTGGAAGAATGCCATGACCGAAGCCTTGGTGTCGGAGGTTCCTCTGCCCCATACCTTACCGTCCGCAATATCTCCGGAAAAAGGCTCATGCACCCACTCCCCTTCCGCAGGAACCACATCCTGATGGCTCATCAGAAGAATGGGCTTCTGTGAAGACTTTCCTTTCCAGTAAAAAAGCAGATTTCCGTCAATTTCCGTTTTTTCCAGTTTTTCATGCACAAGGGGAAACAGCTCCTCCAGGACCTTGTGGAAGCCCAGAAACTTTTCCACCTCCGCCACATTGGCATGGGATGTGGTATCGTACTGCACCATTTTAGAAAGTTTACGTGCCAGCGCCAGGGACTCTTCCTCGGACTCTTTTGCTACATAGGTCGATGTTTTCGACGGCATCAGAAGTGTCCTTATGACCGCAATGAGCAGAAGCAGCAGAATGAGTGCAAGCACTGCAAGAAGTATAAAACCAATGTATTTCATATCTGACCTCTTTCCTTAAGATTCTTTGATATTCCCGGCCTTACTTCCTGCCGCATTCTTCTTTTTAAACAACAGGTAGGCAACACCGATGGCAATGGCTCCGGAAGGAATAATCATAAAACTGGTGGAACCTGTCAGGGACGGCACCAGAATAAACAACAGACTCATAACCACTAACGGCAGGGCAGCTATCTTCATATTTTTACGATAGTACTTGTATGCCATGGCGCCAAACAGCGCCGGAACCACGTTTTCAAATGCCGGCTGCAGAACCTCACTCTGTAAAATAGGCTGCAGGGGAACCATCAGAAGTACGCCGATTGCCAGCACCAGTATGGTAACCAGGGAGGAAGTGGCAATGGAAATCGTGGAAATGATTTCATTTTCCGGAGTTCCGGTCTTTGCCCCCACCATATCCCTGGCATTGACGGCACAGGGGATTTTCATATTGATGAGGTTGCCGGTGATAAATGCCAGATAACCGCCTCCCGCTCCCAGCATAGGTGTATAAATTAAAAATTCTGCAATACTGCTGACCAGCCATACCAGTCCTACGGAAAGAAATCCCTTTCCTACCGCCCCAAGATCCGGATAAGCTCCCAGCATCCCGCCTATCAGAAAAGGCGCTCCTACCAGCATGATCAGTGTGATAATACTGACGATTCTGCCGATCACATGGGTCTTTCTTGTATAACTGTCCCAGACAGCTGTTTTCTTATCTTCTTCCATTTTGTAATCCTTTCTGTCATATCCTAATCCGAATATTTTCCTGTCGGGCATGCTTTCCCGTCAGGCACGCCCTCCTGTCAGGCAGCCTTTCCCGTCAGGCAGCGCCCTACAGCAGTCCCGCCAGAACAGCCGCCAGCATACCGGCAATCATGCTTCCGGCAATGGAAAAGCTGTCTACCCAGGCCTGTTTCTTTTTCTCTATCAGATAAACAAAACCCGCCATGACAAGCGCCGATACCGCCAGCACAATCAACGGAATATAGTCTCCGTTAAAGGTAAACAGACCGTTTTCCGATACAAAACCTCCAATGTATCTTCCCATATAAGTACTTACCAGTCCGATAAACATGGCTGTCATTGCCATGTCCCCGAAACCGGGCTTACCGCTCTTTTTGTCCGCCGTCAGCTTCTTTGTGTATTTTTTATTCAAGAATACTGACATAACCATTCCCCAGATAATGCAGATGCTCATCAGGAGCGCAATGGTGGAGAATGCCCCCGGTGTCATTTCCGCAGCCGAAAGAGTACTCAGTCCCACCTGCTCCGCCGCTGCCTGGGCCACCTGGGTTTCATAGTGCAGGGCGCCGATTACGGACAGGCGCAGCCAGGGCCAGGGAGTTCCCAAACTTCCCGACAGCGCAATGACTCCCAGCAAAATTCCCACACTGGGCAGCAGGGAAAACGTGGCGCTGGAAATAATCGTACGCTTCATTTTCGTGGTATCCATGCCGATGGCCTTGCCGGTGCGGTAAGCTCTCACTAAGAAAATAACACATACCACTGCCACGAAAGCAATGATTCCGCCGCAGATTGCATACATTGGCACACTGTTTAACTGATTTAAGATTGACATACGACTACTCCACCTTCTTTTACCGTAATATTCATATCGTCCTTCACATAGGCAAGAAACTCTTCCCCGAGACTGTCGATGACAGGCATCTTGCTGTTCTCCAGCCATACATCCGCTAAAATAGCGCCGGCTGCAGCCAGGGAATCAATGGGTTCGGAAAACAGCATGCAGGCCGGCTGTCTGCCCATGGAACAGGCGCAGTACAGTACCAGTCCACCCGTGGTGGAGCCGATGGTAGCCGGCAGGCACAATGCCTTTCCCGCCATCTGCTTGCCGTAAAGGTCCGGGTTGTTCTGGTCGCCGCAGGTTGCTTTTTTATCTCCAAACTGTAATGCCTTCTGGAAGGATGCCAGTGTATTGAGTCCTCCGTGGGACACCAGGGCTTTTGCTTCCACAGTCCCTTCCGCTATCACTCTGCCTTTAAATTCTTTCATCTTTCTGCTCCTCCCTTCGTAATCTGCTCTAAAATTTCTTCATCCGTATAATATCTTGCGCTGGTATAGGTTCTCAATTTATTGCTGGAAGTGATGACAGGCATCTTTCCGCTGAGAGGATTGTTCATGTACATGAGAGGACATATGTAGGAAGTGATGACACCGGTCTTTTTTAAGACTGCCGCATAGGGCGTTTCCTCAAATTTCTTAAGAACCGCCGGTGCTGCCGTAAAGACGGTCGGAATACAAACCTTGGTCTTTCCGGCTTCTTTTAAGCCCTGCTCCACTTTTTTCGTCCAGTCAATCAGCTGGTTTAAGCTCATATGCGGGCATCCCATAAAGCACAGCTTCGGGGTGGCATCCTTCTTTTTCCAGATGACCGGATAACTGTCATAAACCCGCTGCAGCTCCGCATCGTCCACCACATAGACTTTAGCGCCCTCTGCCACAAGGTCTTTTCCGTATTTCACTGCCTCCGGGGTAATGTTTTCCACATGATATAAACCTACCGCACCGTTAGACGCTGTTGCGGCGCCGAAATCCTTCAGATAGGTCTTTGCCGCTTCATCCAGTTCTCCGCCAAGCCACTTGTCCAGCCCCTCTATATAGGGTACGTCAGCCATAACCTTCATACCGATGGCAGAGCCGAGCAGCTGCGCCTCCGGCTTCTTTGTGGTCTCAATTTTTACCACCCAGGTTGCTTTTCTGCCTTCGTCCGTAAGCAGACCGAACCGGGGCACATAGCCTGCAACCGACCCCATAAGGTCAATAATGCCGGAATTCCGGTTGCATCTTGCCCCCAGAACAGAGTTGGCATAAACAACCGCCGAAGACTCTGACCAGGAAAGCACCTCACCCATTGCCGGTGTGTTGCCTACTTCGTCCATGTAACAGGTACAGGTATAGGCATCTTTATCCATGATTCCTATCTGTTCCAGCTGCTTTTCATAGTCCTCCTGCTTGGAATACATGAAATTCTTAAAAACAAAATTCTGTAAAAAAGAGCTTGGCACGTTGGGATCAAGCGGTCTCGGGTCTGCGGAAAACTTCTGTTTGGACACATTTCCGGACTCTATGAGCTTATCCATCAGCTCATAAACCGGTGCCAGCGCCTTCAGCCCGAAGGATGTAACCAGGTGATTGTATTTACTCGTTACGGGCACCATGGCATCGGCGCCGAAGACTTCTCCGTACCGCACCAGTGTCTGCATTACCTTTGCCAGGACATCGCCCTGTTTTCCATCTAAAATATCCTGTTGTTCTTTTGTTAAATTCATTTGTGACCCTCCCATCAGATTTTCATGGCTACTTCATAAGCACGCCATACCACGGTTCTCAGGTTGCCGACACCGTTGCAGTCACCAACCAGGTAAGTCCTGCTGCCGGCCTGCGTAAGCGGATTCGGAATATAACCGGCGGAGCTGATTACACTGTCGCAGGAAATTGTCAGCTCTTTTCCCTCTGCATCCTTACATACGATGCTGCCATCCTTTACTTCCTGTAAGGTAGTTTCCAGGTACACCGGTACATTATGCAATGCAAACCATTCTCTTAAATAAGAGCTGTTTGCCAGGCAGACACCGGTCTGTGCGATCAGGTCATCCTTCATTTCCACAATGACGGGCTTTTTCCCCTGCAGCGCCAGTTCATAAGCAATCTCGCAGCCGGTAAGACCGCCGCCGATGACTGCTACCGTTTCTCCTACCGGGGTGCCGGTCAGATACTCGCAGGCCTCTACCATCTTTTCGTGACCGGGCACTCTTTTCAGTATGCGGGGAACGGAACCTGTGGCAACAATCACCGGGCTTCCCGCAAACTGCTCTGTATTTTCTACTTTTTCATTGTAATGAATTTCCACATTCAGATCTTTCATCTGCTTACGATACCAGGTCAGCAGATCTCTCAGCTTACCCTTGTAGCTTTCTGCGCTGGCTGCCACAAACGTACCGCCCAGATGATCCGTCTGCTCATGAATCACCGGTTCATGTCCGCGCAGCTTCAATACTCTGGCCGCTTCCATACCGCCGATACCACCGCCGATAATATGTACCTTTTTCGGGTTGCCGGTCTTGATAATCCGGTGCTTTTCCCACTGCATGGTCTCCGCATTCACGGCACAGCGCGCCAGGTGCAGGGAATCAGACAATGCCTGGTCGTTGGGCACGCCCTTGTAGTGGCACATGTTAAAGCAGCCGTTATGACATAAAATACAGGGACGGATATCGTCTTCTCTCTCTTCCATCAGCTTGGTTACCCATTCCTGGTCTGCCAGGAACTGTCTGGCGAATCCGGCGCCGTCGATTCTGCCGTCCTTCACCGCTTCTGCCGCAGTCTCGGGATCCATACGCCCCGCACATACCACAGGGATATCCACAAACTTACGGATATGCGCCACATCCTCCAGGTTGCAGTTTTCCGGCATATAAATGGGCGGATGTGCCCAGTACCAGGCATCATAAGTACCGTTGTCGCAGTTTAACATGTCGTATCCGGCATCCTGCAGATACCTGGCGGCCTTTTCGGATTCTGCCATATCGCGTCCGACTTCCACATATTCTTCGCCGGGAAGTGCGCCCTCACGGAAGCCCTTGGTCTTTGACTCTACACTGTAACGAAGGGATACCGGGAAATCCTGTCCGCATACCTTCTTGATTTCTTTTACGATTTCCACCGCAAAGCGATACCGGTTCTCAAAGGAGCCGCCGTACTCATCGGTACGTTTGTTGACATATTTTAAGGTAAACTGATCCAGCAAATAGCCTTCATGCACGGCATGGATTTCCACACCGTCCACACCTGCATCCTTAAGCAGCTTTGCTGTCTTGCCAAATGCTGAAATAAATTCCTGAATCTCTTCCACCGTCATCTCCCGGGAAGGCACCTTGTCCGACCAGCGGTTCGGAGACGGGCTGGGCGCTGCCGTAATCTTGTCAAGATCCATAACAGGCTTGGATAAAACACGCAGCACCTTGTTGGTATACAGGGTTTCCATCATCTTACTGATGGTAAAGGAACGCCCGAAGCCTGCCGTCAGCTGTACAAACAGCTTGGCTCCCGTCTTATGGAATTCCGGCATCCAATCTGCCAGATCCTCATACATCTTTTTATTTTTATACAACCAGCTTCCGAACATGGGGTTGTACACCGGCTGACAGCCCGGCAGCACCAGGCCGCAATTGTTCTTTGCTACCTCCAGGATAAATTTAGCGCCATCTTTGTCAAAATGGTTTTTTTCCATCCAGCCCAAAAGGTTGGTTCCTCCCATGGATGTCAGTACAATGCGGTTCTTGATTTCGCAATTTCCGATTTTCCACGGTGTAAACAGTGGTTCTAACTGTCGTCTCATGATAGCTCCTCCTTTGTTTTCCTACATTCTCTCTTATTCTCGTATCCCATTACACAAGTTTATTATACCATTCTTTAGGAATTTAGGATATGGGGGATTTTTACTTTTGGGTATTCTGTGGAAGCATCCTTCTAAATAAAATTCGGAACGATATCAATGTAAATTTGATTTCGTTCCGAACGATGCCTGTTGATGTGGAAATTGTTTGCTGTGCTTTCGATATAAAAAGAGACTGCATATGCAGGCAGCTTTCACATATAGTAATTGTGCCAAGTATAGAAATTATCCTTAAATTGGAGACTTCCGCATAATGTTATTACTAAATAATTTTCTTGAAAATTTCATATCATTGCGTCTCATCCAATCTCATGATATTCTTGAGCTATATAACGAGTGAAGAGATTTGCCCCACAATTTGGGGCAAATCTCCTTACTAATTATTCGCTTATAAACCTTCATTCTCCTGCTGTTGCAAATAAAACATTGCTTTCTGTGTTTCAATCTCCGCTTTCAGTTCTTCTTCTGTTGGCAAGTATAATTTATACTTTGAAGCGAACAGCTGCTCATTACCATGCATCACCGAATAACGTGCAATATCTTCATCTGTATCAGAGCAAAGCACAATACCAATTGTAGGGTTATCTCCCTCTCCACGTTTCAATTCATCATACATGCGGATGTACATATCCATCTGTCCCACATCAGCATGAGAAATTTTTTCAGTTTTCAAATCAATCAACACAAAGCACTTTAAGATATAGTTATAAAACACGAGGTCGATATAATAGTCCTGCTTTTCCGTATGGATATGTTGCTGTCTGGCAACAAATGCATATCCTTTGCCAAGTTCCATAAGGAATTTTTGCAAATTGGAAAGAATACTCTTCTCAAGGTCGCTTTCCGTAAAATCGGTATTTTGAGCAAAGCCTAAGAACTCAGCAATTACCGGACTCTTGATAAACTCATATTTATCATTCTGATAACCGGCAGTCAATTCCTTCATCTCATTTTCCACAAGGTCCTGACGCTGTGTCTGGAGCATTCGATAATAGTATTGTGAGGAAATATTACGCTGTAGAGTGGCCACACTCCAAGTCTGCTCTAATGCTGCTTTCTCATACCAATCTCTAGCATCTTTATCATTCACTTGCAACAAGGTACGGTAATGCGTCCAAGATAGAAGTAATTTTCCACTTGCCGAGTGGAAAATCTCAGGATACGTTTTGATAATAATAGGCATCCTCAAACATTACCGCACCATTGATTCTTTTCACTTCATCCGTACACTTTGCCTGTAACTTCCTTAGTCAAGGGTACAGAGAACTCCCTTCGGAAGAACATACAGAACAGTTCCGGCTGCTTCATCGCCGTTCTTGCCATAGATGCGGCCTGCGCTCATGCTCTCACCAAGAACAGTGTATGGGCTATTAGCGACGTACCTTATCTGTCCAATCCCAGGCATCTCAACCTTGATTGCCTCGGAATCCACTTTGTTGTCCGGCTCCTTAACGAGCTTCACCTTCATCCCCGGCTCTATGAATTTCTGCCCGTGCCAGTGGTTCGTCCCTGCGATTGTAAAATAAATCTCCGACATAAAAGACACCTCCTCGTGCGTATAATTGATTCTTTTTGAGAATCTTGTGATTATACATTACACGATGAGGTGTCCGTTAAAAATACCTAGGTCATAAAAGTGTTTCAGGTTTGTTCATCCTTCCTGTCCAGCCCATCCAACGTCCCCAGGACTTCATATCCTCTCTCTCGTCTGGATCGTTTCCATGGACCGTTCTTAGGAAGTCTATATATCCGTGAATTCCTCCCACATCATCCATCAGACTTATGCCGTCAAGCGCTATGCATACAGGGCATTTTTTCATTGCAACAGTAGCAACCTTTAGATCCATCCCCTTACTAAGCTTCTGGTTATTCATATTAAAAGCCGTTGCATCTGCCAGAATCTGTTTATCCGTAACCGGAATAACGATTCCGCCGGATAATCCACTTTCCCGTTGAGCGTCGAATCTGTCTTTCGTATAGTAGCAATCCTCCAGCGTAATCCTGACTTTCCAGCCGTCTCCGTAATCATATTCATAGATCAATTCATGTGCAATCGGAAATACGGAATGATCCTTATCATCTTCCTCCTGCTGTTTTATCAAAAATTTGATCCTGTCGTAAACCTCTGGATCATTCTTTATCCCATGAGGGACCATGAGCTCAATCAGCGGAATTCTCTCCAGAAGTTCATCCATTCCGCCCTGATAATCAAACATCATCTCGTGAATCGCAACATTACTCAGGGAATGCTCTATCATATCCTCATTTGCTGCAGCATTCGCATTGCGGTAATGCTCCCATTCCCCTTTATACCTGTATGGGCCAGTATACTTCTTCCGCATCCAGGCCTTGATGCTCTGTCCTTCTTCGTAGTCATCATCCCAATACAGGTCACCAAAGTCTTCACAGGGATATCTGAAATACAAGCCGCAGAGTTTCACCCAGTTTTTGAACTTCCCGTCATATTCCACAAAGCCATGCTTATCAACCTTGTTTTTCCCACCGGTCAGCTTCTGGAATACTTCTTTAGGTAGAGAGAATCTGTGAAGATGACTGTTCTGCCATCCAAAGGCACGTAAGATCGCATAGTTTAGGGCATGAAGTGTCATGTCTGCAGGCACCAGAATCTCTCTGGTAATCCCCTTCTCCACTTTACCATACTTACGAAGTACTTCCATGTCGTCATCATTGACATATTCCATATCCAGAGCCAGTTTCAGCTTTAATACTTCCGGACGCTTTACCATATGCGTGCTGTAGAGTTCCTCTGTTGTGAACCCCGATAGATTAGCTTTCTTCGATTCCTCCGCAATCCGCTTATCACTCGCTCTACGGGCGGCGTCTATCACACTATCCTTGATAGTCCTTATTCCTTTGAACATATCATTCATCTCTTCACGTTCCATTTTCATAGCCTCTTCTGAAACCTGCATTTCAGCTGCTCTGTGCATCCGCTCCCTGTAATCTTCGCTTTTAAGTGCATCAGTTGAGCGTTCATCTCCACCGTATCCTTTACCCGTCCGTGTATACGGCAGATATGCCTGCACAGTCTTCTCTGAGATAAACAGTTCACCAGCAATCTCCTGAACTGTTTTGCCCTTTCGGTATAGATCCATGATTTTCTCTGATGTAGGACTGCTCCAGAGACCTTCGGTAATGAGGATCCTCTGAGCACGAACCAAAGTAGTGCTGACTGTTTCTGCAGTTTTCTTTACCGAGCCTGTTTTTCTAAAAGAGTCAATGACTCGTTGGTACAGGTTGTCTGTGCCCATGGTGATTCCTCCTGATAATAAACGCTGAGATAAGAATAATAGCGATTATATATAGTGTCAACCTAGTATTTTCCGTCGTAAACTTCCCCCTCCTAAATCATATACGGAGGGGGGTATATTTAATTATTCCTCAATGTATTTTTTTGACAACAAATCATAAACTACACTAACCAAATTAGTGTCAAATGGATTCCCTTTAAACATAATATAATCCGAGTCATCTTCTTTGCTATCATCTTTCCCGATCTGCGGTATTAGTTCTGTCTTTCCTTGAAATTCTTCGACAACCTTTTCCTTTAACTTTTCATATTTTTCCTTATCACTATCATCTTCTTCATTTACATCAGAATACACATTTAATATTGTTGCGTAAATATCAAACGTAGCATCTCCCACTCTAATTATGACATCAGTAAAAATATCTGAATCAACCTCGGCAACATATTGCTTGGTCTGATCATCATACGAAAACGAATGGTCTAAAAGATACTTTTCAAATTCACCAGTTGTTAATACACCATCCTTTTTCTTCTGCAGTAACGTAAACAATTCATTCGGTTCTGCACTTATTAGATTATTCCAAAAACTATCACCTTTGCTGTCATCAGTCTTATATTTTTCGTCTGGACCATATGTACTATTCACAAGCGAGACAAACCCATCCATATATTTCCGAATAGATGTAATCACATCGTCTCTAATTTCAAAATCCGAATAGTCAACATCCAATTCTTGTCCGGAAAAGTTTTGAATAGACTTCAAAACATATGACACAAATGACCATCTATTATTAGCCAAAATGATTTTGTTATCTTTATTATCTACTTTCTTTAATTCCTTATTAAACTCTGCATACACCTTATTCGCCCAGATAATAGCTTTGTAATACTTAGCATATATAAAATCTCGCTTTGTGCTTGACGATGATAAGGCAAACTCTTCAAGAAAATACTTCGTATTTAGCTTCTCTGACCCCTTTTCATAATAAAGTCCAGAGGGCCCAACATTCCTCGCATCGGTTGGATTCATTAGACATGAATATACCAACTGTGCAAATAAAGGTAATTCTATAGTATTTTCATCATACACTGGTGCTCCGCGCTTTATAATATATAAATAGTCTTTCTTTGTGCGCTCTCGAGCAGTCATATAGTCATTAAAAGCAGATATGAATCCTGTTTGAAATGCTATATCCTCTGATTTTATAGGTTTTTGCCTATTTAAGGCTATTGTAATATTTCGTTTTGTGTGTTCATCTTCAGCAGTAATAATCCTTAATAATACCTTAGCCTCATCCTTTGCTTTTTTTACTTTGTCCTTATTATTTCCACTTCCATAGAATATCCTCGAGGCTGTCGATATTGTCTGCGCCCCATTGATTACAGAGAAATTTAATCCATTATCATTCCACTGCCTAGCAAGTATAACCTTACCAGCGCTTTCCAATTCAATATCATCGCTGCTGGTAACTATAGTAATTCCATTGTTGTAATACCAAAACATACCAGGCTCTTCAAAAAGCGTGTCTTTCATGGAATCTTCTAGACTCATTTTATCGTCGATTCCATACCTAAGATTGCTTGCAAATAATTCATCCCCAACCTTATTATATATATCAACTAGCTCCGACAAAGAAACCACGAATACATATCCTCCAATTGTGGTTTCCTCCTTTTTTTCTGTATCTGGCATAACATTAAGATTTGTACTAGGCTCCGGGAATAACAATGAATTCACTCGGGCTACTTTTAATTCTATCGGTTCTTTGTCTGCTTCAGGCATAAAAACAACATCAAAGGTGAAATTTTGCCTCGAACACTTTGTTTCTTTACACAAAGATATTTTGCCGTCTTTTATTAGGCTTGATAATATCATCTTCTCATCTAAATGCTCTACCAAGCCCACAAGCTGCACTTTACGAAACGGCTTTTCAATTCTGTCATTAATGCGTTTCTTTATATCATCGAGAATAGTCTTACTCTGCGATCTATCAAACCAAAATACGACGATACGTTTTTCAAGGTCTTCCCCTATATTTACGTCAAAATGAATACAAGTCTCGCTCTTGTTTAATAATGCACTAACACACTGTTTGTGTTCTTCTTCCTCAAAATAAAGATCGTCCAGTTCTTGTGCAAAATACTTTATGTTTTTTAAAAGCATGTTTAGTTTTTCAGCTTTTTTTTGTTTCATTCTCATTATCCTTGTCTCCTAATCTGCTCTGAACATTGCTATCAATTATACTCTTTATGCTATTTGGCAAATCGTTTATGAAGCCATTCAATATGTCATTGTAATCATCTATCGCATTTGTGGCACATTCGTTTTCCCCCGCTTCTTGTAGCTTCTTCCAATAAGCTTTCAGGTGTTGTTTGTGAATAACAATATTCTTCTCTATGAATCTAACCAGTTCTCCAACCGTTTCTTTTTTTCTCACATAATAATCACAACAGTTTGCAAAATAATCATATTCTTCTTGTATATCCGCTAAGGCTGCATCCGTTGTCCCCTTTAAGCTCGGATCATAAGCATTTAAGCGCAAACATCTCGCCTTGATCTCTTCTTGCATCAATTCGACTTCTGGATATACACTACCAGTGTATATCCCAAACAGATACCTTAATTCATCCCTAATTTTGGCTTTTGCATTTTGGGATATCCTGATGCCGCACATTTGATAATATGGGATTGGGACTGGTGAATCTCCAGTGAACAAAACAAACGCCCCTTGTTGAGCAACAATTCTCTTGTTTTGCTTACAATGATCAATCAGAATATGGTGATGTGAGAGGAATAGAGAATTTGACAACTCATTTCCGCCCTTTAATGCATTCAAATAGATATTCTTAGTATTATTTGACTCTGGGCTATATACCTCATCAAACTTTAAGACATATACAATTCCATCTTTATCATCTGCGGCAGCTTCATCTTTATAATAGTACGGAGTTACTGCAAAATACAAGGCGATTAAGGAATTGTATGTTACGTCCAACAATCTACTCGGAAAACCATCATGCTGAGCATCTATAGCATTGTGAAGATAGTCCTCAGCATTAGATATATTACTTTGTCTCATGGCCAAAAACATATTGGTTTCATAATTAGGAGTTTGCTTTAAGGCATACCCCCTATATATTGTTGGAATACACGGAGTACTGAATTCTTCAGTTTCTCCTCTATAAACCATAAACCAATTATCATCGCGCCATTTTTTTTGCAAGCGCCTAAGCTGTTCTATGTAGCTTGAAACACTATTAATTGTTTCAAGTCCATCTGTTATTTCATCATTTATCTTCATAGTACCCCCAAATAACTAGTTTCTATTATTATGTAGCAAACTGTTAGTTACGCTATACTCCTTATAACCGCCAATTTTGGCATAACTCCACAACCTCATCATTGTTTCAGCTGAATACCCTTTCATCTGATCAATGACAAATTTATTTGTTTTTGTGGCAATCCTCTCGTTTCTATCTAATACTCCTATCATTAATCCCCTACTAGGTATTTTGTCACTTTTCTTCGAATTGCAACTTTTACACGATAGTACAAAGTTCCATATCCGATCTTCCCGTACCAATTTCCACGGAAGAATGTGATCAACATCAGCCTTTTCTGACAAGGATTTTCCACAATAAAAACATTTATCTTGTTCGAATTCCTTTCTAAGAATCTCTCTGTATACATACAGATTATTACGTTTAGGTGTAGCATCATCAAGCTTATCTAGAACTTTAACCAAAACACCGTCCGAATTGATCTTTTCTAAATATTTTGCCCATGCGTAATAATTTAACTTATCTAATTCAAACTTATATTTAAGCAGAAACTCATAAGAAACCGGATTAATCCAGATCACCTTTTCCTTAAGATCAAAGCCATAAAATAGACCATCAAAATCTCCATACAATGCCCCAACAACATTCCTTTTGCAACTATTAATAGTTTCTGCAATTATCGCATTCCTGTCGTTGTCACTAAGCGAAGAAAACTCTAGTCCCTCTATTGCGTTAGTCTTCGCAATTGCATTGTTGAATACGATTTCCAATCCACTCAACTCGCCACTACCGTTGTATCTCATTTGCTTTAAATGATATTTTGTTACTAAATTCCAATAGTTTTCAGCAAACCGAGAGAATAATGTTTGAAATGTTAATTCATACCCTCTATTTGTAAGCTCACCAGAAAATAGCGAGTCTAAAATTGACTTAAGGAAGCCAAATTTATAGGTGCTAGTTTTTTTACAGGACTCAGAGAACACATAATTAGCCAAGGCCCAAAGTTCGTCTTCAGACGCAATATATTTTTTTATATCGCCATGTGTAGAATTCCACCCTGCCATAGTTACCTCCCTTAAGCTAATGATTTCGCCACTTCAAGTAAGTTGCTGAATTCCTGAAACACTAAATCTGGATTTGTATTATGCCCCCAGCTTATTCTAAAAGAATTCCTTACAGAATCTTCAGATATTCCCATAGCACTCAAAACATAACTCGGTTTATAAGAACTTGAATTACATGCCGAACCATTTGATACTCCACAAAACTGTTTTGTTGCAAGCATGAGCGCTTCGGAAGATACTCCTTTAATTTCTATATTTAGTGTTGAAACCATTGTGTTATTCTCATCTCCATTTATAGAATAATCTAAGGAAGATTCAGCCAATAATTCTTTTACAATGTTTCTTATCTTTATATTCTTATCATAATTTGTCCTGTATTCTAACTCCGCTATACTACAAGCTTCACCTAAGCCTGCCACCAAAGCAACCGGCGTCGTACCTGGTCTGATTCCTTTTTCTTGTTGTCCCCCATACGTTATATTTTTCACCGGAGGAAGCTTATAATGTTTCTTTCTCAAAATTAGTCCGCCAACACCTTGTGGACCACCAAGTTTATGCGCACTCATGGACATCATGTCATATTTTAATTCTTTTAACTCATCCACAAGTTTTCCAAAACTTTGTGTAGCATCCACGTGAAAATAAGTCCCAGTCCCAGCCAATGCATCTCCAATTTCTTTCACTGGTTGTATAACTCCGGTTTCGTTATTGACATGCATGACCGAAACAATAAGAGTATCATCCCGAACTTTTGAAAGAACTTCCTCTACCGATACTCTTCCATCCGAGCCGGGAGCTATAAAGTCCACTTCAAACCCGCGCTTTTGCATTGCTTTAGCGGTTTCTAGAACAGCTTTATGTTCTATAGCAGTCGTGATTATGTGCATCCTTTTTTCGGATCTTCCATATTCTTCGAGCCCCTGAATTACAATATTATTGCTTTCTGTAGCACCGCTCGTAAAAAACACTTCGTCCTTGTTTATTCCTAAAATGGACGCGACTTTTCCACGTGCATCCTCGACGATTTTCCGCGCATTATCACCAAAATCATGCGTTCTGCTATCCGCATTCCCAATCACGTTCTTATAGACATAAATCATCTTTTCAAGCACTCTATCATCTATCGGTGCTGATGCGTTATAGTCGAGATATATACTCATTTCTAAGCCTCCAATGCTAGGTTTAATAAATCATTTAGATCTTTAACAAAATTAGTTCCCGAGAGATATGAAATACCTCTTTCCAAGTGTAACTTAAAGTATTTGGATAAATTCTCTTCTGTTGGTTCTATAGATTTTTCAGCACACCATTCAATAATTAAGGCCTCATAAATCTCATTAAATTCGCCAGAAAATGTATACCAAGACATTTCAAGGTTACTATCCGCATTAATAGGAATATCTGTAGGCACAGTGCCCTCATGTAATGAATAACATAGTGCCCAACGGCAAAGGACATTCCAGTTCTTTATTCCTGTTTTTCCTTTTAATCTTGACAATTTATCTTTTGACCGGCTAGATAACTTAATTTGCTTTACAATCATTTTTTTCTCCCTACAAAATAACCAGTTTCGATAGATGTAGACTTTGTCTCTTCATCATAGTTAAGCGTAAACTCATCCCCTACATCGTCCTTCATCATTTCATATGTTTTCATATCTATTTCCGAATCTGTAGAAAGAATAATAGTCTGATCACTCGCCTTCGGGAAATATACACTTACCATTGCCTGTCTATGCAAAGAATCCAATCTTGACAAAGGAGTATCAATAATTACCGGTAAACACTTCTTGGAACATATTGCCAAGGACCACAATAAGGCAATAACCATCATCTGCTTTTCTCCGGCAGATAAGGATTTTCTCGAAACCTCTTCGCCTTTTTCATTAAGATAAATCATATCAAGAGAAGATGCGTCCATTTTAATTCTATCTATCAGCGATTTTTTACTAGCCAACAGCTTGTAGCACTTTGTCATGGTCGATGCAACTTCATCCACCTTACTTGCTTGAAGGGCAACTCTATATTTTGTAATCACACTGTTTGCAATGTTCGCATACTTTATAATTCTGTCTCCATCATCATTCAATTCTACTTTTTTCAGATATGACTCAACTTTTCGATTAAAATCTGAGGCAGTGCTTACAGCTAATCCGTTTGCGGTCCTACGCTTTTCTTGCATAACATCGAGTTTTGCTTCGATCTCAGCCTTTTCTTGTTCCAAACGCTTAATCTTTTTATATAGAGTAGCAACTGCTTTTTCATCAATATCTACTGATAAATAGCTTTCTATCTGATTTGCCTCTTTTTCAATCGTCCCTACATCTGTTTGTGTTGTTATCGTATCAAGTTTTTTATTCAATAATCTCTTATCCAGCAATAACTGTAGTTGCGCCAAACCAGAATCGGAAATATTATAATCGTAGTAATTGGACTCTTTACCCTTATACTTCTTCTCAAAAAAATCCAGAAAGAGATCTATCGCTTCGGAATCATGCCCAGTCTTTTGAGTATAACTTGACAGTTCCTTTTTCATTTTATTTAAAGCCACTTCTAAGGTCTTGCGATCTTGAATAATCTCAGCTTTTTCTCTGATATTTTGTAATAGATCCTTGACCAGCAACAAAGGCAACTCAGACCCAGCAGCTATCATGAGATCATCATTTAATGCCTGTACTTTTGCATTTAGTATAGATCTCTTATTAATCATGTCCTGACGTTGAGTTATGAGATCCCCGCCTTTAACGACATACTCTTCATTTGCTTTGTCGAGATTTTTTTGAATTAATACGCTTTTTGCTTGCAGTTCTTCGATCATCGAATCAATTTCCTGCAGTTTCTTATTAGCATCATCTTTCGCCGCACGTAAGTTTTCGAGTTCTATTTCCTCTTCCTTATTAACGCTATTTTTGGCGGTTCTACTGATAATTCTGGACAAGTCATTTTCTAGATGATCAAGCACTGTAATCCCAAGTAACGCTTTTATTGATTGCTTCATCTGTGCACTAGTGTTTTCGCCTGCTAGGGTAGCGATTTTTTCTCCATCAAAGAAAAAGAAACTGGAGAGACCACTAGGCAAGACATTCTCCATGAACATTGCCCAATTATCAGTCAAAAACTGATTATACTCGTCATCCTTATATACAGAGGTCTTTTCTGTTGTTCTACTCGTCTTAGCATCCCACTCGCGTCTTACACGATACTTCTCTTTTCCCTCCTTATCCATAAAAAACATCAGATCTACATATGTTTCCTTTTTACCATCTGACATATTTACATGATTTCGAAGGTATTGACCATATGAAAGTCCAGCACTTTCAGAGTAGGCAAATGAATTCTTACCATAAAGAGCAAGAAGAACAGCTTCCAAAAAAGTGGTTTTGCCTCTGCCATTTAGTCCGCCAATTAACACTATTGGTTTTTTAGCGGTAAATTCAAACTCATTAATTCCTGAGTACACGCCAAAATTATATAAAGATAATTTGCTTATTATCATTACTCTGTTCCTTCCGGTACATCCTCAAACTCTCCGCCTTCTTCTTTAATGTTGACAAAGAATTTCTCGTTGTACTTGCCTCCCATGTCTTTCTTTCTTTGAAGTTGCTTACGATAGTAATCCGTAGCATCATCTTCATCTGCATAAAAGTCTCTTTTGATACACTTTTCTAGCGAATCAAGTATTCCTTTTCTATCATGCATACTAGTAGCTCTATTCTCTACATCGATCAGTCCAGCGATCATTTCGAGAATAAGATTATCTCTGACATTTTCTATTTCAGCCAGATCTTGGTTTTTATTCGCATTATCAACTGCTTCAATCGAGTTTTTATATTGAGAATTACCCACAACATCATCACAAACTTTTCCGAGCAATTCCCACTCTTTATGTCCAAATGTTTCCGATCCAATCCATTCCGGATCATAAAACTCTTTTCCAGTTACTTCTTTATATATTCTAGGTAATGAGTCATCAAATTCATGTTTTTCAAACACCCAAATTCGCCTTATACACCTTAACTCAGGCAATGTTATCAATTCGTAATTCGAAAACTCTTCGGGTCCATACATATTTATTTCTTTTTGGTTTTCAAGCAGTTCTCTAAGCCATCGTTCCCGCCATTCTTTTAGATATGGACCATGATGAAGGCGCTCATAGCTTCCTTGCAGATAACCTTGCATCTTCTTAAAACTTCTTCGGGTTCGGTCCATAGCTTCATCACCAAACCTATTCCTAAATTCAAGCAATGGAGTCATCCAGGCCTTCTCGTCATCATTTGAGATCATTGCCTCCATTGACTTGTCTTTTTCCACCATTGTGCAGACCCAACAACCAAATCTACTCTGTCCACATGTCGGAAGGTTCTTTTCGGTCATCATAGGGCATTCTTTATCTTCGGACGCGCTCATATACAGCGTCTGTAATTCATTGTTAGACAAGCCCCAGGGATTCTCATACTGCATTAGAAAGACCCAAACGTCATTGTTTGTCCAATCTTCAAGCGGCGAAAACACAAGTTCATTGGCTAAAGTCGGGTTCGGGCTAAGCAGTTCCCTTACACGCTTTTTCTCATAATACGCCATGGTTTTAGCACGATTGGCGCTTTCCGCCTTTCTTGTACCCAAAACAAGGATAATTTCGCCATGCTCAGCAATTTTATCCTTCACAAACTTGTTAACCGGTTGTATTTTAAGCCTGTCAGTACACCATCTTAGTTTTTTTCTCGGGAACGGATAGCCACGGCCTATAAAATTAACCCAGAATGTGTTATCTGCTTCCGGTGTAAGCCTATGAGTAACGAATAAATTCTCCACCTTGGATTCCACCATTTTGCTGGCTTCATCCATCATTTTTAAGGATTTACTTACCCACTTTTCTATCACTGGGGATTCAACCATCGTATCTGTATTGATGACATGTACTACTTTTGTTAGCTTTTCAGGAGGCAGTTCCCGCAATGCGAGCCATATTAACTGCAATGTTGCAGTACTATCCTTTCCTCCCGAGTAACCTATAACCCATGGAATATCATCTGCCAAATAAAGGTTTCTTATTGTTTCTTTTAACCCCTCTATCTTTTCTTTGTTTATTGTTATTCCTGATGCCATACTTCATCTTCCTTTAGAATAATAGTTTTTCTTCCATTGCAAGTTCATCATCAGTCAGTTCAATGCCAATGGATTTCTTTATATAATTTGTGGCGTACATAATAGCGCTTTCATTATTGATAATGCGCCCGTCAGCTCGCATCACTCTTCTCTTCCACTCGGAATCGCTACGTTTCCAATTAATGCTTCTGAGTTTTGAAAGATACTCGTCCATATCCTGTACATTCATCTCCCATAGACAAGCCCCTACTCTTCCAAAAGCTTGGATTATAATTGCCTGAGTAGCCACATATAATTCACGTAATTCCTTTTTCGCCAATTCCTTTCTAACCATTTCATTCCAAGGTTCCATGTACGTCACAACGCTATTCCAAAATTCAAAAATAAAAGTTTCGAATTTCTGATCACAGTTATTCCGTCGTAGTATTTTCTTATTCGCGGTATAAAAGGTGTTAAGTGTAAATAAAGCTGATGAAAACTTTCCAATAATATCGCGTTCTTTGTCCACATATTCATCTAAGAACGGAATTCTTGAAATAACATTTCGTGTTGTAACCGCTACCTCATCTCTGGAATCATACAATTCGGCTATAGAATTAGATGTCTTAACAGCATGTTTATTTAAATCGGTAAACATTTGCTGGCTTCGTTTAAGTCCTTTATCCCCATAAAAGACAACGGAAATGGTTTCGTCCCCAATTGATTCATCTTCCTCAAGGGCAGCAACAATCGCCGCTTTTCTATGTTGGCCGTCATTCATTAAAAATCTAGCATCTAAAGAGACCTCTAAAACACCCACATTTTCTTGATTTGATTCTATGAAATTGTATTTACCATCAATCGAAGCAGCTAATGCAGAAAACACATAGGAGTCCTCATTGTTTAAAATATACTTAGTTATCTCCGGAATCCTAGACTCATTCAATCTTCTTTGCGCCCTATATTCGGGTAATACGCAGTCCGTATCTTCCGGAAACAGCTTTCCAAGCATTTTTAATGGAACCATTCCGATGTAGTATTCTCTCCCTGCTTGAATCCCTTTTACCACTGGAAAACGATAACAATAATTCATATAACCTCCACTTAAAAGGACCTACTTAAGTAGTATACTTAAGTAGGTCTCAAAAGTCAATCATTATATGCAACTACACCCGAATTTAAAACAAAAACTGCTATTCATTCATCTCATCAATTATAGAGCCAAAAAGACCAGATAAGTCTGTTTGAACGGTTTTTATTTCAGGGGAGTACTTTCTGACGTACTCTATGATCCTTTCAGCACTAGTATACTGACCTGTAAAGACTTCCTTGACAAAAGCATTCATTCCGGCTTCTGCATACTCTTCAAACATTTTATATTTTTCATCTTTGTTTTCATCTAAGAGTATTTTTATGTCTTTAGTGCTAAGGACGGCAATTACATTAAGATAATCCATATCGTCCTTAAAAATGTGCTCTTTTATTGCATCTCCGCCATATTTAGTGACTGGTATCCTTGCTTCATTCTTGAAACCAATCATAATAGCCAGAAGCATTACATCTTTCATTGTTTCAAAATAGCCTTCTTTTACCAGATACTGGTAGTATGGCTCCATCGCTGCAGATTTACCTAATGCAGATTTCACCTCTCTTTACCTCCCAAACTCTGTATATTCATCATCATTTCCTTCATAGTTACCATCATGCATGTTGTAAACAGTATGAACCCGTTCTGCTATGTTCTCTTCTACAGTTCCTCTCCACTGCTCATCTGATATAATCACAATGACTTGCGAAGCCAACTGTGGAAGTCCCTTTGCAACATTTGCTTTATGAGTAGGATCTAAGTTGCCAAATGCAGAATCCATTACGATCGGGAAATCTCCACCACTAAAATCGGTAATTAGATCACTCTGGGTTTTCTCTTTAGCGTAGGAAACCAATGCCCCAATAAAAGCAAGACTGGTAATCTGTCTCTCTCCAGTAGATAATATCTGCGGTTGATGGCTAACCTTATTTCGTATAGCCAACTCAAAGTTTTCATTTAAACACGCTTCACGATCTTCTTTTCGAGAAATATTGGCAAAAACATGCTTAATCTTTTCATCCATATCTTCTCTTGTAATTTCGATGAAAAGTTGCCGGATTTCTTCGTTAAGTCGTCCAACCTCAACAGCCATATTGAACGCCTCGCTAAACATATCCTTATTGCCTTGCCTAGCCTCTTCAATTTTTATTTTTGTCTCGAGAGCTTTTTTCTTGCTCTCGTTGCTCTTGATGTTTTGAGTATAAAAGTATTCCTGCTGCAAACAATCTTCCTTAATACTCTGCGCTTGTTCGAGCATCGTCTCATGGCTGGCTATTAAATCACCAAAATCATTAGCAAGCTTCTTACCTATTTCTTTTATGCTCTTGTCAATTTCTTCGATTCTTCCAGAAAAACCCAGAAGCTTACTAGCATACGCATTTATGCGATCATAAAAGCCTTTTGTCGTTTCATTAATTTCATTAGAATCAACAAACGCTCGCATAGTAATGTATGCATTATCCAGTTCTTCTCGTCCAGCTGTCTCCAAGAGTTTCGTAATATTGCTATGGAACACCTCGCCCTTTATAAGTTTCTGTCCACATATGCATTCTCCGGACTCTAACAGGTCATGTACAAATTGAACCTTTATATCCGAAGGCAATTCCTTCTTTTTCCTTTTTTCCTCAAGGAAATCAGATATCTCTTGAAACCGATCAGATAATAAGAAATATTTAAAATTCTTAGAGATATGCCGCATAATATCCTTGCGTTCTCTATCTTCCTCATCCGTTATTGCTTTCTTTTCAGCCTCTAACTTATCTCTCTGAAGTTGCAAATTTTTAACTGCCTCAGCATTATGTTCTTTTAAAAATCTAGAACATTTATCTATTTCGGCCTCTGCAGCCTTACGTTTTGCAATCAATCCAGGAGTTTCTTTTGTACCATCCCCCTCCAATTTTTCCTTGTCAGCTTTAATTGCCGCTTCCGTGTCTTCAAAATCCTGACGTAATGTTTTGAGGGTTTCATTTTTTGCAGCACTCTTTATTTTCTTGTTATAATCGCTCTGAACTTCACTCGTAGCTTCCTCTATTTTTTCAAGCGTAGTTAATCCGAGTATGTCAAGTATTGCTTTACGGATTTCAGCTCTACCGTCTATCTTCGCAAGGCGATCTATACGCTCACCATCAAAGAAAAAGAAGCCTTTCAAGTCACTTGGAATTATTCCCTCAAAGAATGATTTATCTGTAATAGGCATACTAGGATTAGCCAGATCTATAACTGAAAAATCTGGATCACCTACTTTGACACATTCGTTCTCACCGGTTTTCTTAAACTTTTGATACCGTGAAATAAGATATGTATGCCCGCTATCACTGATGGACACTTTAACTCCAGCACTCTCTAATTCGCCAACAGCCATCTCGCTTAAGCGACGCTTGTTTAACATTTTGTCCACAACAAGAGGATCTTCGACAACGCCGTAAAAAGCCCAAGAGAAAGCACTCAACAAAGTAGTTTTACCAGTACCGTTATCGCCTTTAATAACAGTAACATTTTTCTTATCGTCAACAGAGAACTCTACTTTGGGGCTTTGATAAATCCTGAAAAAAAATGACATTTCAATCGAATTAATTATCATCTTTTTGCACCTGCTCCATGATTTCTTTGTCGATCAAAGACTTCATTTGCGCCTTTCTTATATTTTTGATGTTCTTTTCTTGTGATAAAACTTTTTGATAAACCTTTTGAACCGCCGGGTCATACTTGCTCAGTATGTCGTTCAGTTCCTGCTTTTTGTTACGCATTGTCCATACCTCCTGAATATTGTCTCCATTTTTCCAAGAAACTTGCGGTGACCTCAAGCCCATTCTCTGCAAGATTTGCAAACTCCTGCACTCGTTCAAATTCTCTTGATATCACTTTTAGTTCCATTTCTTTTTCATCAGGTGTTAAAGCTGAAACATCTTGAATCGAAAGCGACGGAATTACAATAAAATCGTATATGTACGAATATTGTTTTCCAGCAGCTTTACGTAAAATACGTCCTCTTCGTTGAATGAACTCTTTGGGGTTGGTTCCGCTAGACATTATTATCGCAGTTTCAAGTTGAGGAATATCTACGCCCTCATCAAGACATCTAATTGCAATTAGTGCTTGAATGACTTTCTTCCCAAAGAGATGCAGTATATCTCTTCTTTGCTGCGGATTCTCTTCTGCTGTGAATTTGGCAGAAATAATCCCTTCTTCATTATTTACTATTTCATATACCTTATCAATGTATTTGACATTTGACTCAATCTTATCTCCGCAATATATTATGAGATTTGCTTTATCCTTAAATTGTGGCGCCATCTCTTTTAACTTTATCAACTTATTCGAAGCTGAAGCCAATATTCGACCACGCTGACTTAAAAGAGCCTTTAGTGGAATGTTATCGTCATCATCCAAATCATTTCCAGCCAGCATCATGGCTTTACTGATTTTTTTAGATACCTCATAATAATCACTTTTTTCCTCATCCGTAAGTTCGACATAGATCGGATAATAAAAATATCGTGTCAAGCAATCTGTTTCTATCGCTTCTTTCATAGAATACTCATATATAATTCCTCCAAAATAGGCCTTTAATTCCTCCATTTTGGCTGAATTATATTTGGTCATTAATGTTGCAGACAATCCCAATCTGTATTTTGCATTTTGAGGTAAGGACTGACGCATCATATCTGAGGTCAAATGATGCATTTCATCTGCGAGAAAAATATAATCTCCTTTGATAGTGGCTATGCATCTCTGAAAATCGCTCGAAATAAGCGTTTTAGTCGTAGTGATCAAAAATAACTTATCCCTAACATTTTCATTGAATAATCTGATGTTTTCCTCGACTCTTGGTAACCATTTATTTTTTGATTCATAACATGCTATCGCTGATATTTGAAACTCTTTGAGGTCTTCCAACCACTGTTCTAAAAGGACAACATATGGAACCACAACGACCAAGCCACATTTGACTTGATTAGAGTAATAAACATCTAATATTTTAGTTACCGCCGCCAAACTAGTCTTAGTCTTACCAGTACCGGTTGCCATTTGGAATATTCCCCGATTGTTATTCTTTACCCAAGCAGCAATTGCGTTCTTCTGATATTTTCTAAGTTCCAACCATTTAGGAATAGCCGGCCTAGAAGGCATATATACCGTCTCTGGTTCACAAACAAGTTGCGGACTATTTTCTACATATTCATACGTATCCGCTTTAATTGGGCGTCTAATTTGAACTAATGATTCCTTGACAGCATCCGGTATTGGAATTGTAGACCATTTATTGCTGTCATCATCCCATATTGCATCAAACTGCTTTTCTCTTTGAATAGCCCTTCTAAGTCCCTCTGTTTCCCAGGAGCAATCGACTTCAATAGATTCATAATTATCAACCATCGCCGTCTCGCTCTCATTCATAGATCCTCTAAAAGTAATTCTGTTACCTTCTTCATCTATCAAAACAGAGAACTTATCGTGAAATATAGCCTTCTTATTATTTTCCTTTTTTACAACTACCCTGATTTCTAATCTTTTTTCGAAAATAAGCCACGATAGAATATTAGCTCCATCATCATCCTTAATTTCATCAATGTTAAACATTTCAACGATGCGTTGAGCCGCTATGTCTTCTTGCGCCTTGTATCCTAACTCTATCGCTTCATAATCTTCTTTACTAAACAGCGGCGAAACTATTAACCTCATGTTTCCGCCATTGTAATAGAATTGCTTCAATCCTCTCCCCAAAGTTGCCAAAGCAGAACTAGAAAAAAAACCTGCGGCTCTCTTATAAAGGACGGTCTTAGGCAAAGCTATTCCATAAAACTCTTCAGGAATATCGTCACTATCCGTGACATATAAATCTTTAATGGTTAATTCTGTAAAACCCATAAAGAAAACCTCACATCCTATTTAAAAAATAAATCCATAATGCTTTCGTTAGAAGAATTATCTTCTTCAGTCTCAGAGAGTTTTTGAACCCACTCAATGAATAGCCCGACAATATCAGCAATAGTTCCCTTTGAAATATTAAGCCTGCTGGAATTATCACTAAGCTTTCTAAAGTCAAGTTTCAAAAGGTCCCTCATCAAAAAGCAATCATTCAACCCACAGTATTCAACAAATTCTGTGTATTTATCATTCCAATAATAATTCGCTATCATTATGCTTGATCTGTTTATCTCTTCCTGCTTTTCTATAATTATTTTGGCAAAACGAGAGTTACCCAGATAAACCGCCCCTGTCTCACTATGCCAATCAGAGGCCAATACAATATAATCAAAAATATCATCATATATTAGCTCTTTTGACTCTTGAAGAACATAAACCACCCGCGACTTATCGAGAAAAAGTTCATAATCACTTCTCAATGTACTTATCAGGTCGCGTATGCTTATTCCGCCGTTTTTGTTTGTTATATGGGTTATTAATCCCAATTGAGAGAGATCATAATCCTTCCTTGTAGCTATGTAAGCATTTGCGATTCGGCTTGTTTTATATCCTTCCTGCGCACGAATTATTGAATTCAAAATATAAGCATTGTTATTTATAATCGGTAAATCTTCAAGTATAGTGCTTTTTGCCGTAGCCTCCACTGAAAAATACTCTGTATCATCCAATCTTGATAATACCTCTTGTCCAATGGCTAACAGTTCCTCCTTTGAATTAACGGCATATTTTTCAGCGAAATAATCAAATCTGTAAAATACATCTCGATCTACTTCAATTAACTCTAAAGAATCCCTCAAATCACTTAACGCAGTATAAAAAGCCTGTATGGACCTGATCCCCTGTTTAAACTCATTCAAATCCACGCACCTGTCTTTTTCTAATATGCTTGTAAAGAAAGCATCAGCAGACGGATAACTAGAACTAATAACATACTGGGAATAGACCTTAAACCCAAGTTTTTTAAGAGTCATCGCATTAATTGCATCTAACTTAGGGCTCTTTGACAACTCCCGATATTTTTTTACTATCTCATCCCAAAGATATACATCTTCAGTCAAAACAGACCTGAGCATTAAATACTCTTCTTCTCTAAGTTCCTGTTGCTCAAGATCAAACAATCCATTGTGATAGTAAACATCTATCGGCTTAAAGAAATTAGCAAGAACGGTCTCGGAGCGAACTCCGTACATTTCTTCATATGCTTTCGCCAGATCAATGTTAGAAATAGGCGCCATTTGTAGAAGCAGTTCTTCTACCTGCTTAACTCTGTCCCCATCCCCAATCGTAATAAAAGGCATTCGCGTAACGGAAATCTCATACTTAGCAGCATCGGCAATTCTTTTTCTTATTAAGTTATGAAGCTCATATTCGTCACGAATGTCATACTGTTCCATAACATCCTGCCAGTCTCTCATAAGTTTGAGCGTAGATATCTCCATATTCTGATACCTATGTATATCTATAGCTTCAAATAAACTATCTAAGTCTACATCCTCGGTATCATAATATCTAATCTTATGCCCCGCTTTCATTAAAGAGTATGGATAATCCGTGATTCGCGCCTCAAAAGCTCGACTATTGGGAAACAATAGATTTTCACGATTATCTAACTCATTCTCTTTTAAAAAAGCTTGATAAAAATCAGCGAATTCCTCAACTGTACATTCTGCTTCAGAATAGAAAGTCTTCAGCAAAGTTTTTAATAAAACATCTCTTTTAAGCGGAATGCACTCTCCATCCAGTATAATAACCTTCCCTTTAAATGCTACCGGTACACGCTCCTTAATCGCCGAAGGTACCATATTATCATTTAAAAAAGTCTGTACATCCTCTATTCCTCTCTTATGAGCAAATAAAAGATAATTCACCTGAAAAGAATCGAGTGAAAACAGAGTGCTAAACTCTTCTCTTTCAAAATCATACTTCTCTATAAAAATGGCATAATCTTCTTCATAGAGTGTAGGACATTTTCTCAGAGCTTTTGTAATGAGCTGTCTGACACGTTCTCTTGTTAATCCAATTTGATTTCCTATCTCCTCTAGGGTCATTCCTTTACATCGGCCCTCTATAACTATTCGAGAGTTACCTTCTAACGAATCAACCCATTCATTCAAAAAAACCTTATATTTATATAACTTTCCTGACACTTCCCTCACCTGATTTGTCAGGATCATATCCTCGAGAACTGCCTCGATAATATATTCATACTGCCTATTTTGTCTCGATACTAAGGACAGTAGAATCCCCTTGTCTATTCCTTGATAAATTCTTTCCGAAACAGAGTCCTTTATCACATCTCGAAGCAAAGAGTTAATTGGATTAACCTTCGCCATTTCCAACATAAAAGATTGGTTATCTACTTTACATTTATCATTGCGGTTAAGAACATTAATAACAGCAATCGTAATTTCCTTTTCTTTGGCCTTGATAAACGAATTCTCTATTATTACTGAGAAAAAATCTGTTATGCGGGCAACCGCATCTTTCACTTCTTCTTCGTCGTAGTACAATTTACTTTCATTGATTACGATTCTTCGTTTAACAGTCTCAAGAACTTCATCAATACTCTTCTGTCCAAATCCAGATATTTGAATTAGCTCACGATACTTCATAGATGCCAATTCTCTCAACGATGAAACCCCATGGGCGATCAATCCGTTGTACGTTCTAGTGGAAAGTTCTAAATCCGTAAATGAAATATCTTCACAATAGTCTTCGCTATCTCTCTGAAACATAACAGACGAAAAATCTATTCTTTTTCCCAGCACATATTCACTGATTGTAAAACCGCTAAAATCGTTAATAGGCTCATCAGCCCCCGCCGACTCTTGCGTAGAGTTAATTTCTGGGATTCCACCCATACCTTTTTTCTGACAATAATCTAGTATTTGCTCACGACTTGCCGTTCTTGCAAATTGTATTATTGTCATTAGTTCTTGTTCACTCGTTTTGCCAAAATTACGGATTTGCGAAAATTTATCTGGAGCCTCAATCATTACATCTGTGAGCGTAGCATAGCCGCCGCGTCTCAAACAATTGTAGAGTCGAATAGACATAGGCAAATCTGCCAAATCAATATCCGCTGTTTTTGCAATCAACTCATTTATGATAAGAGTTTCCCCCATACCGTCTTCTCCCTAATTACTTTTAAAAAATGTCCTCTATTTTTTGATTTGAATCTGAACCTTGATTACAAGATTCATCATTAAAATACTCCTTCAACAGTCCATACAGCTTAAACAACTCATCTTCCGAAAGAGTTATTCCCTTACTCATCTTATCATGTTCCGGATTCCATTCACGAATATCAAACTTACCACCCTGGCCATTCCAATTAACTATATTTAATTCTTTTTCCCAGCCTGAATCCTTCTGGGATAGCACACCTATCTTTTTTCAATTTCGTACTTTATCTCCATATTCACGTATCTCCCTCTGCTTAGTCTTCCTCAGATACAATATCCATAATGTCATTAACATTGCATTCCAATGTCTCACATATACGAACCAAAACAGCTGTACTTACATTTTCTCCCTTTGTAAGTTTGGCTATTGTGGATGAGCTAAGATGAGCCGCCTTACGGAGATCTACCTTTTTCATGTCTTTATCAATTAACAGTTTCCACATTTTTTTATAGCTTGTGACCATATTAATACCTCGTTTGAATCAATAAGACTATAAATGTTAATCAGTCCTTTTGATTTTATCATATAAACTGCGCAGTCACAATCTAAAAGTTCGAGTTTACGAACTAAATTTATTTAAATGTGGATGTTAAGTTCGATTTCTTTTCGTAAAGTGAATTTCAAAATCGTAAAGTAAATTTCAAAATTCCAGTTTTTTGAATCCCCTTTTTCTCTTAATAATGCTTTATTTGTCATGGCAATGCACCTCCCCATTTTATCCAACCATATCTTCAATGTTTTCTGCTGCATACATATTCTCTTCCTGCTCATCTGCCGCCGGTTGAATTTTTGTCACTTCACTATGTTCCGGTTCGCCGGTTATCCTTTCAACCTCTGCCAGGTTATCTTCACAGACATCAGCTAAAGATTGGCAGTCAATATAATCCGTCAATGCATACAGACAGTTAAGTTCCCGATTTTTTGCTTTTTTCTCAAGTCTCAGCTCCTTTAATCTCTTAAAGATCTTATAGCCTTGTGCCACATTGCAATTGGCATCTTCCGTCTCCAAAAGGATATCTTCAATCTCGGCTTCTATCTCTTTCATATCCATCTGAAGATTCGTGATGTACTGCCCTGCATTCCGGTAAAACTCCGCCTGCTGCCGGGCGAATGAAAGCCAGTCATTCTCTTTTCCGTCAAATGGAGTATAACTTCTTTCTTCTGTCATTGTATCTTCACCATCCTTTTCCTCAAATGTGGGTTCCTCACTATATCTTTGCTTTTTATCTGAACTACCGTGAATAGCTTCCGATATATCATTTCTTTGTAATCTTCTGTCTTTCAGTATGCAGTTTTCAAACAATTCTTCGTATTTTCTGGGTTTGTATTTTCTTGTTTCCAAGCCCATAATGCATTTAAGTGCCTGCTTCGCTTTTGTGACATTTGCATTCGTTCCGAAATTGTTCTGAAAATATTCAATTCTTTGCAGTTCATCCTTAATATCTCTTCTGTTTTCCCTGCACACCCTTAACAGCTCAACTAAATCCGCAGCTTCATTCTCATCTGTTTCACACAATTCAATATAGTGAAGAACATCGCAAATCTTCTGATCGATATCGGAGTGTTTTTTCGTCAGCTCCTCCTTATAATCCTTCAGCCCCTCTACAAGATATGTAAAATGTGTAAGATATTCCGCCCAGTCCATTTCTGAAAGGTCATACGAAGCCACCTTCTTTTCAACCGGTTCTGTTACCTCGTCGTATGTAAGTTCCTTTATTGGTGAAACAACTTCATCGGTAATACTTTCTGTCTGTTCTTCAATCGGAACCATACAATAAAAGGATGCTTTCTTACCCACACCTATGTGTCTGTTTGCCTGAGCGAGCGTAAATACCGTTGCCTCCTGCTCACCTGCCACAGCTACAAGCTGATCTGCCTGATTGGTTCGATAATAATGTCCGCTGTAATCCATGATGTAATATAAAGAGTCCGTTCCCATAAGTACCTCCTATTCCAATGTCCCGTCATTTTTACATATTTCGTAATATTTACACACAATACAGCATTTGCTGCATTCCTTAGCATGTAATAACGTTTTTCTGATCCAATACCATAACTTTGTCACTCTGATACCTCGCCTGTTTCAAAAAAGAACCCCTTACGAACTGCTTATGAACCAAGGGTAGCAGAAAGTATGTCCCATAAATGACTCTTTTACAATAGTAAAGCAAAAAAATCCCCACCGTACATTTCTGTACAGCGGAGACCTCCCGTTTTTGTATCCATTATTATAATTCTTTATTCTGCCCATTTATATCGCAATTTGTAGTTGCTAAACTGATGATAATCTAATTTTTTCTCCTTTTGTAATCTTCCAATTACAATATAGGGCATAACATTTTGTGATGCCGCAAAGCTTTTGATGGATTCTATTTCATAATTTTTCCCTGCAATGAAGATTTGGTAATCTGTTTCCGAAATTAATTTATTACTTGCAAATCGGTCTGCAGCACTTTCTTTCTCAATATCAGAACCATCGTCAATAAAGTTTGCTTTCTTTCCGATATCGCCATTAACAATATGACCTAATTCATGGAAAATGGAAAACCAGAAAATATCTGCATATGCATTCCTTATGGTAACAACCATTTGGTATACTCCATCACTCTTAGGCTCAACATATCCTTGCACCGGAGCACCATTAAAATTTTTAACTATGGAAAAATCAATTCCATACCTTGCAAATATAGAACGAAGCTCCTCCTGTATATCAACGTCTTGCTGTGTCATAGCATTCTTCAGTTCATCTATTAGTTCATCTAAACATTCAATATTAAATGTACTTTGAACTTCTCTCTTTTCTCCGGCAATCTGGCAAAGCCGCATCCATGCGCCCAAAACATACGGATTGACCTTTGCAGAATTTGACATTCGAAATGCCCCTGACGGAACCATTTCCTTAACATTTGCAATATTGCTGACTCTAAGCGCCTTTCTTAATGAGAGAATAGATTCTTCTTTTTTTTCTCCCACCGGCATCTTACCTTTTTGCCGAAGATACTTTACAATATCCTTCAATGCTTCTCTTGCATCCCGTTCATCTTCTGTAATTGTTTGTTCTTCATTTGCTTCTAATAATTCCGCATCGTAGTTTGCCTGTAAATTAAGCCAGAAAGACTTCGGTACACCTAATGCATACTCCAATGCAAATGCAAAGTTAGATGAAATATTCTTTTTTCCTGAAATCACATTACTTACATAAGCCGGAGATACTCCTGTGCTTACAGCTAATTCTGCCTGTGAAATACCGCGGTCTTCCAATACATCTGCTATCGTTTCTCCAGGATGGATAATCAAATCACGGGATATACCAGTTTTCTTTACTGCCATGGTAATCACTCACTCCTTCCACTTTGATTTCTGTACAAATCATTACAGTATCCTGATTTGCATTTGGTTCAATAATCAATCTCACATGTGGGGCTACATGCAAGGAATACCTTATATTTTTATAACCCGTTAACTGTTCCGGCTTTCCCAGTCCCAATGTTAAAAAATCACCAAAACACTCTGCGGCGATTAGTCTATCCATGTGTTTCTTTATTGTCCTCACCCAATCAGAAGGCAACTCTCTCTGCATTTTGGAATAATCAGAAAAATATTTTTCAACCTTGCCGTTAGCATAGGTTATTTTCAATAACTACCACCTCGTTATAACAAGTTAACCATTTGGTTAATTTATATTAACATTGATGTGTCTAAATGTCAATCATCATATTGTCTGACCACCACCGTTGAAATTTCATACAGCAAACTCCTTTCCCGTATCCCCCAAAATTTTTCCTGTCTAAAGAATGACTATATTATCCTTCATCACCTAATTCTCCTTTATTTCCATTCCTGTGCCATGTTGTTTATTACGGTTTCGAATTCTTCTTTTATCTTTTCCTTATCGTCAGCGCCATCATAAATACTGTAGTAGAGATACATGATCGCATAAAATCCGGAGACACTGTTTCATACTTTTCAGGCATTTTCTCTTTGTCCTCTTCCGGCATATCATAATCCGATGTCTGCGCACTGTCCTGCTGCTCCATCCGCTTCACAATACTGTCGAAAATATCCCTTTTGCTTTGGTAATGGCGGTATAACGCCCCTTTTGTCATAGCAAGTTCTCCGGCAATCTGGCTGACGGAAACCGCCTCATAGCCATCTCTGGCAAACAGATGCAATGCCACAATTAATATTTCTTCTTTTCTGTATCCGTATAAAGCGAATTCAACGTAAGTAATATAACGTCCTCGTCTGATAGTGTTTGGAACCAGTCAGTGTATCCGGACAATGAAAAGAAGATATATTTTGAGACTTTATATTTAGCGGTAATTAACTTTCCTCTGCCGATCAAAGTATCGTAAACGCCTTTATCAATCTTTTCATTTTTGAATTTACATTCTCCGATAACAGCCTTTTTTTCTATTTCAGATAAGGCAACAACATCGATATCTGCAGACTGAACTTTTGCTTCTCCGTTTTTATCGGTGATGTTTTCTACTCCCCACCAAGTACCGACAGAGGTAATAAAACAGCCATATTCCCCTGTGATTCCTTTCATCAAAGTGTAGTATCTGCACATTTCTTCAAAAACAGCGCCCATGTAAGAATGCAGCACCGGTTTAACCACCTTAGTATAATAAATTCCCCCCTGTCCCATTTCAATGACGCTGGTTGCCTTGGGGATAAACTCATACCAGAACTTAAACATAAAGTCTTTCAATACATATTGCGTCTTCTTTTTATTATTTTCTTCCGTAATGCATTTCTTCTTTTCAATTAGACCCACATTCATTAGTTTTTCTAACGAATATAAAACCGTCTGATTTTTTTCACCAATTTTCGATGCTATGATATTGAGCGAATTCTCGCCGGATGCAATTTGTTCAACAATATTGTTTACAAGTGATATATCGGAAAATTCCTGCGTCAAAAGATTTCTTGTTTCATCATACAAATATCCATCCGTCTTAAAAAACAATCTTATGATGTTATCATCCAGGCTCTTTTTCGGATCAATCATGGAAAGGTATTTAGCAACACCACCGGTAATTCCATAGCAGATGGCTTTATCCTCATTAGAATAATTCGGAACAAACTTTGCTGCATCTAAATAATTGAAGGACTCTAATTTTATTTGAGAGTCGCGTCGTCCAAACAAAGGACTCTTTTCACTGAGAACCTTCTGCTCCATAAAGCTAAGTGCAGATCCACATAAAATCACTTTAAGATTCTTGTCGTTCCATACTCTGTCTATATATTTCTGCAATACAGAAAGAAGAGCCTCATCTTTTTCGGCCCAATATGGCAACTCATCTATGACAAGGACAATCTTCTCCTCTCCAATACTTTTATCAATAAAATCAAATATAGCCTCGAGGGAATTAAAACTGATATTTTCTACTCCCGGCATGAACAGATCTATTACCTGTTTTGAAAACAATTCAAGATTTCTGTTTTTTCCAACCTTTGTGGCCGTATAAAAAATGGTCTTCTTATCTTTGACAAATTCTGCTATGAGCGTAGACTTTCCGATACGTCTGCGTCCATATATAACTGTCATTCCAATTCCATCTTTTTCATAAAATTCTTTTAACGATTCAAGCTCTTTTTCTCTTCCTATAAACATATAGAACTCCTCCATGCATGTTCAAACTGTTTTTGTTAAAATTTATTTGAGTAAAAATATTTTGAATAAAATATACCATATTTTTTCCTCAAAATCAATTATTTATTCTTCTATATCATCTCTCATATCAAGAAGTAAGGTATTATTTTCCTCAATCCGGCAATTAACCCTGCTATGTCCTTTTTTACTCTCGTATATCCTTCTTCGTCTCTATCGTTCCCGCACATATATAACCCACGGTTAATCTCAATCATTATGGATATTACACGCCGTTCGCGATTGTAATATTTTTCCGGAACAATGGCTCCCGAAAACGGACGATTGAGGTCTGTTTCATAACCATGCTTTTGGAAATAATGGCATATAAAGCATGCTAACCATGCGGGTGTGTGATACGCATCCGTTCCGATACATATATCCGGTCTGTATTCTCCCTGATCCATCTCATACGGAAGCGGGCTCGGATAAAAGGAGTGCCCGTCTATGATCAGGCAACACCCATATTCTTCCAGCTTCCCTGTAACAGCCTCCTCAAACATACGATGGTGTCTGTCATAATATTTTAAGAGTATTTCTTCTTTATGTTCATCGGGAATCCTTCTTAGCTCGTTGCAATCCGAGCAGGAAGTATAAACAGCCCCCATTCCTCTCTTTGCCATAATTTCTTTCTCATCATCCCGGAACCTCTCCGGATCGCATACTAACCGCGATATGGGAAATCGCAGCATCTCACAATCGGCATCAAATAAATCATCGGTAAAATGATCGGTCATTACCATAAGCTCGCGCTCTAAATTCGGCGTAACAAAATATTGTAATTCTTCTTTGGGTATGTATGTCGCTGCATGCGGCACATGAATCAGGATCGGATCTTTCTTTTGCATATTGGGCCTCCTTTTCTACAAAGAGGCCACTTAAGACATCTTTTCCATGAACAAAATGCACGAAAAAGACCCATCGTCCGATGGGTCCGGAGTATTTCCTATATCCCATCGATCAAGCTTTGGCACCTTACCATTGGCAGGTTGCCGTACGGTCACAGGGCTTGTCCCTCGCGTACTCTTCATAGGTTTTTTATTTTATTAAGTATATCACACTTTTTTAAATTTGTATTTACTTTTTACGTAACCGGATTACAATTTCCTTATCACGTATCTTTTCGCAGAATATTCAGATACTCCTCATATGAGAACACCCTGTTTCGTGACGCATTTGTCGTTTCCTTCAATATACCTGTCTGAACCAGTTTATCTACAGCAGACGATACCGTGTTATAGCTTACCCCAAGGTCAGCCGCCGTTCTTTTGATTTCAATGATAGGATACTGCTCTATATAATCGAAAACTCTTCTTACGTTATCATTTTTTCTTGTGGTAATAGGAAGTCTGCAGACATTGTTCTCATGGAGTGTTGACAACTTTTCGACGGTAGCCAGGGAATCCTTTGCTGCTGCCGATACTGCTTCAAGAAAGAATCCAACCCACTGCTCATAATTTCCGCTTCTTCTTACCTCCGAAATACGGTCATAGTACTCTATCTGGTTTTTTTCAGAAAATAAGATATATATATGATTGGTTTTGAAATATATCCCTGTTCCATAAGGTAAAGCAATATCATCAACCGTCCAACCCGTCCGTTTCCGTCAAGGAACGGATGGATCGTTTCAAACTGATAATGAATCAATGCAATTCGGATGAGCGGATCGTAATCATCCCTTTCATTCATATATCTTTCCAGATCAGTCAGCGCAACATTCATATCCTCCACATTTGGCGGAATATATCTTGCCTCATTAAGCGCACAATTCGCAGCACCGATCCAGTTCTGTGATTTACGAAATTCACCTGGATTCTTTTCCTGTCCTCTGCCTCCCGCAAGAAGCTCCTGATGAATTTCTCTTAAAAGCCTGTTGCATCCGTAATATGGGCTGCAGTTGAAATTCCAATACTATCGGCTTTTCTATCAAGAATTTGTTGCAATTGATTGGAAAGGAATATCGTGTTTTGCATATGATTACCTCCAGTTAATGTAAAATTTAAAAACAGTGATATAAATATTGATTAACTATATCATACATCACGTTTTTGAAATATCAGTATAAAATTGAATAAAAGTGATATAAAATAAATTGGACGTAAACTGTAATATTAAAAAAGCAGATTGTGAACGCATGTGTTCACAATCTGCTTATTTCTACTTCTCCACCAGCTCCAGGCAGTCTCCAAAATGCCTCTGCAGTGACTTTAAGTCCATAATCATCACATAAAATACTCTGCCATTGTGCACTGAATCCACTATCCTGCCATGGTCGAGCACTGAAATATATGTGCCGTCTGCTTTTTTCATATGAAAGAAAATATAATCATTTGAGTGACCTCCGTCAATCTGCGACCATATGCTTTTTTGACAGCTTTCCTGTTCATCCGGGCGTATCAGATTGCAGAAGCTCTTACCTGTATATGCAAGCAGCTGGTCCATATTTTTACAGCCTGTAAGCCGAAGCAGCTCACTGTTTGCAAGCAGAATCTCATCATTTTCTTTATCTGCTCTGTAAACAAT